>ERZ827512.34-NODE-34-length-212529-cov-67.171103_pt1 | contig 212529 bp, 198 predicted proteins | sample MGYA00519916_ERZ827512 | MGnify/ENA primary metagenome ERZ827512 (study PRJEB31778, sample SAMEA3449335) | human gut metagenome | biome: human gut; feature: human-associated habitat; material: faeces | place: United Kingdom | collected 2010/2012 ...
CCGGGGACTATCTCTACAACCTGCAAGACGAGATTGCGGCCGAGGTCAACAAGCGACTCGGTGCATCCGGCGGCAGCTCTACCCCATCCACCGGGGGGAACACTACCGCGGGCGACATCAAGGTCGGAGACGAGGTGGAGTTTACCGGCACCCGCCACTATGTCAGCGCAACGGCCACGGCCTCCTCAGCCTGCAAACCGGGCAAGGCCAAGGTCACAGCCATCGCAAAAGGGAAAGCTCACCCCTACCACCTGATCGCTGTCTCCGGCGGCGGCTCCACCGTGTACGGATGGACGGACGCAGCCGACATCAGCACCGGCGGCACAGGAAACGCCACGGCGGCCTCCTACACCGTGAAGGTGACGGCCTCCGCGCTGAACATCCGCAAGGGGCCGGGCACCAACTACGGCACCAACGGCACCATCAAGGACAAGGGAGTCTACACCATCGTCGCAGAGAGTGACGGCCCCGGCGCCTCCAAGTGGGGCAAGCTCAAGAGCGGGGCCGGCTGGATCTCTCTGGACTACACGCAGCGGCTCTAATTGTGCAATATGCCTTCGCTGCGGCGCGGATCGCGCCCGGCCAGAGCCCGCAAAACTGTCAATATACACAAAAAGCCCGCTCGGGAGAGATCCCGGGCGGGCTTTTTCTTTTTGCCTCACTCCTCGTCAATGTCAACGGGGGCATCTTCCTCCACTCCTTCAGCCGCGAGCTCGGCCTCGGTCGGCCTGAAGCGGATGACATATCCGTTGGCATCATAGAAACCGCCGAGCGCGACCGTGAAGATGTCCACGATCCAACCGATACCGAAGAAGCCGGCCGTCAGCATCCAGATGACGCCCGTGCCGATCTTCCCCACATAGTAGCGGTGCACGCCGAACATCCCGAGGAATATGCAAAGCGGCAAGACGACCGCCTTGCTTTTCGGGGAGGTGGGGCGCTGCGCAGACGGGACACTGGACGGACGGCTGCCGCCTCCGGTCGTCGTGTACGACAGGCCCGTGCCGGGGATCCCGACGGTCGTGTGGCTTTTCCCGGTCGTGCTGACCGTGTGCTTCAACCCCTTCGGCCCGAAGCTGACGCTCGCGCTCTTTTTGTTGAGATTGACACGCACGCCGGGGGCGATCTTAAAACTTTTTCTGAAGCGTAAACCCATGATTTTCTCCTCCTTCAACCCGTTGCGTTTTTTAGCGTTTAGACATCTTTGGCATAATATTACCATGCCGGGGTGCTAATGTCAAATAGGCATCTTTGGCATAAAGGGAGGGGGCGCATATTTGAAAATATACAGGCCATACGGCCGGTGCAATATCTCAGGCGAGCGCGTCCGCGAAGCCAGAGAACGGGCCGGCCTCTCGCAGGAGCGCCTCGCGTACAAGATCCAGATCGCGGGGCTCGACATCACACAGAAGGCCATCAGCCGGATCGAGACGGGCGACAGAGTGGTCGCAGACTACGAGCTCGAGTATCTGGCCGACGCCCTCGGCGTGACCGTCTACTACCTGCTCGGTAAAGAATAGCAGCAGCCCGGCCACTCGGCCGGGCTGCTTTTCTCTTTTCCCTCTTGACATTATACAACGAATGTTGTATAGTTAGGGCATACAAATCCAACGAAGGAGGGCGTCACATGGAAACGATCACCACCGGGAAAAGACTGAAGGCGCTGCGAGAAAACCGCGGCCTCTCTCAGTCTCAGCTCGCAAAGAAGGCCGACATCAACAGCCGAGTCCTCCAGACCTACGAGCAGGACGACCGCGACATCGCCGGGGCTAAACTGAAAACCCTCCTGAAGATCTGCGTCGCTCTGGAGTGCAGACTGGAGGACATCGTCACAGACGAGGAGACCCTGACGCTGATCGCAGCGTACAAGGGATGACGACGAAGGGGCGGCCACTCGGCCGCCCCCTTTCTTTTTTCACGGAGGGATCACCATGGGAAAACATTTCAGCCATCTGACGCCAACGCAGCGCACACAGATCGACGCCTTCGTGCGGGCCGGCATGAAGGTCGTGGACATAGCCAAGGAGATCGGCGTCCACTATACCACCATATACCGGGAGCTCAAGCGGTGCACCTACGAGCACCTAAACAGTGACTACACCACCGAGATCCGATACAACCCCGACGGAGCACAAGCTCGGTACGAGGCCAACCTCCGAGCAAAAGGGCCGGAGCTGAAAATCGGCAACGACCACGAGCTGGCCGGCTATCTGATCGGGAAGATCCGAGACGAAAAGTACAGCCCCGAGGCTGCCATCGGCGAGGCAGAGGTCTGCGGCTGGCCCTTCCGGGTGCACATCTGCGCAAGCACAGCCTATAACTACATCAGGGCCGAGATCTTCGGGGATGATCTCACCATGGAAATGCTGCCGCAGCGTGGAAAGCGGCGCAGGAAGCCGGAGCGGCCAGATGGAAGCATACCCCGCAAGCCTGCCGGCAAGAGCATAGAAAAGCGGCCGGAGATCGTGAACACGCGCACGACCTTCGGCCACTGGGAGATGGACAGCCTTGAGAGTGGCAAGGGCTTCAAGAGAACGTGGCTCATGCTGACCGAGCGAAAGACCCGCCGCGAGATCATCGTCCCCATGAAGGACAAAACCAGCGAAAGCGTCATCCGGGCCCTCAACGGCATCGAGCGGAAGCTGGGGGCCATGTTCCCGCGGATCTTCGTGACAATCACCTGCGACAACGGCACGGAGTTCTCGGACGCTGACGGCATCGAGAGCAAGCGCCGCGGGAAAGGGAAACGCACGACCGTCTACTATTGCCACCCGTACACCCCGAGCGAGCGAGGCACCAACGAAAACCAAAACGGACTGATCCGGCGACTCGTCCCGAAGGGGACAGACCTCGGCACCCTCTCGCCCCAAGAGGTGAAGGCCGCCGAGGCATGGCTCAACAGCTACCCCCGCAAAATGTTCGGTTTTCTGTGCTCCGAGCAGCTTTTCAGGGAGGAGCTGGCCGCCGTTCTGGCCCGCTGAAAAATTTTTTAGACTTTTTTAGCATTTACTCTTGACAAACGGCGCTTTTCTTCCCTCTGCGGGAACATTTCCGCATCCCTCGGCGTCATACAGGCAAAGAACACAAAAGGAGTTGAGAGATCATGACAAAAAAGCTTGCCGCGAGCATTCTGTGCCTTGCTCTTGCTTTTTCGCTCGCAGGCTGCGGCATATTTCGGGGCGCAGCGCCAGAAAACACTCCGGCAGTTCCGGACGACTTCTCGCTGCGCTTTTCATGGTGGTACGACGAGACGCAGAAAAACATCCTGGACACACAGACGGGCAGTATTCAAAAGGATCTTGCCTCGGACGGGACGGCATCGGCGGAGCTTCGCCCCGAGCCGGACTTTTTGCAGCGGCTGTACGAGCTTGTCTGCAAATATCGCCTTACGGATATCGACCGCGAAATGACCTCGCAGGAGCTCGCGGACGATAAATCAAAGGCGGTTTCCATGATCCCGCTCGAGCATTACGAGATCTCCGTAACACTGAACGGAAGGAGCCTTCTTATCTGCGGCGATCAGACGGCCGTCTACCACATGACCTCGGATGAGGACGCCGCAAATTTCATAAACGCCGTGACCTCCGTTAAGAAGGCCGTGACGGAGCTGCCGGAATGGACGGCCCTGCCGCCCGCAAACGGAGGCTATGACTGAGCCTTAAGAAAGCGTTCAGAATATGAATAAACGGTATATTTCGCCTTTATGCTCTTGCATAGAGGCGAAATTTATGTTATCATTTAGCTAATAGTGTTAGTTAAAATTCGAGGAGACAACAATGGACTATTTTTCTCTTGCGGAACAGATGCTGTCGGTCAGGGCAAGGCTGAGCCATCTCCCGGCCGGCGAGGCTGTCAGCGATGCCTGCGGCGGCGAGTTTTTCGCGCTGAGCCTGCTGCTTCTGCACGATCAGCCGAGCTGCCCCTCGGGGCTGAGCCGCAGCATGGGCGTATCGTCTGCGCGCATTGCGGCGCTTTTAAAGCACCTTGAGCAAAAGGGCTGGATCAGCCGCAGCGCCGACGAGCATGACGAGCGTCGGGTCAACGTTTCGCTGACGGATGCAGGGCGCGAGCTTATAAACAGCCGCCGCCGCGACGCGATTGAGCGCGTTTCCGCAGCGCTGAGGGAGATCGGCGAGGAGGATGCGCACGAATACGTCCGGCTTCAGCAGAAAATGCTCGACGCGCTTTCCGAAGATACCTTCGATTGACAAGAGCGCATACGGTTTCGGCAAGCGATCATTGTTGTGATGCCCGGCAGCTTCGATACCGGGCCGACGCAATAAATGTATCGGCAGAAGCGTTAAAACGCCTCCAAAAAAGTAAGGAGTGATATTATCAGAAAATCAGTTGAGTTTGGGAGCAATCGCACTGCGATAGTCGAAAAAACGCGCGAGGCGGCGGTCTCGGTGCTGCCGATCGTCGCGATAGTAATAGTGCTGTGTCTTTTTGTGATGCCTATGCAGGCCGACCTGCTTTTGTGCTTCCTCATCGGCGGACTGCTGATAGTTGCCGGTATGGGCCTGTTTTCGCTGGGTGCGGAGCAGGCTATGATGCCCATTGGCTCGAAGATCGGCACGGCGCTGACCAAAACCAAAAATCTGCCGCTGATCCTCGGGGTGAGCTTTCTGCTGGGCTTTGCGATAACCGTAGCCGAGCCGGATCTTCAGGTGCTTGCGCAGACCGTTCCGCACATAAAAAGCAGCGTGCTGCTCATAACCGTCGGCGTGGGCGTCGGATTTTTCATGACGGTGTGCATGCTGCGCATCCTCACCGGTGCGAGCCTGCGCTGGCTGCTCATAGCCTGCTATGCCCTCATCTTCGTGCTGGCTGCGTTCACCGACCGCAATTATCTGAGCATCGCTTTCGACTCCGGCGGCGTCACCACCGGGCCGATGACGGTGCCGTTTATCCTCGCGATGGGGCTTGGCGTTTCCATGATACGAAGCGACCGCGCCGCCGAGGCCGACAGCTTCGGTCTTGTTGCGCTGTGCTCGATCGGACCGATACTCTCGGTGCTCATCCTCGGATTTTTCTATAACGACAGCGAGGCGACCGCAGGCGTGAGCGCCGCCGCATTTGCCGACACGCGCGAGATAGGCTCGGCCTTCATCTCCGCGATACCCGATTACATGGCTGAGATGGCCGTTGCGCTGCTGCCGATCGTCGCGATATTCCTCATTTTCCAGCTCTGTCTGCTGCGTCTGCACGGGCGGCCGCTTGCAAAGATACTCATCGGCATTGTTTACACCTATGTCGGCCTTGTGCTGTTCCTCACGGGCGTGAACGTCGGCTTTTCGACCCTCGGCGCATCGCTGGGCGCGGCGCTTGCCGAAAGCGGAGCCAAGTGGCTGCTAATTCCGCTGTCGATGCTGCTCGGCTGGTTCATAATTTCCGCCGAGCCTGCCGTCGGCGTTCTTGAAAAGCAGATCGAGCAAGTCAGCGCCGGCGCGATACCCGGCAGGGCGATAAAGATCAGCCTTTCGATAGCCATTGCGCTTGCCATGGGCATTGCCATGCTGCGCGTCGTGACGGGCATAAGCATCATGTGGTTTCTCGTTCCCGGCTACGCAATCGCGCTCGGCCTGTCGTTTTTCGTGCCGGATATCTACACCGCGATAGCCTTCGACTCCGGCGGCGTTGCCTCCGGTCCCATGACGGCGACCTTCATGCTGCAATTTATGATGGGCGCATCCACCGCTCTCGGCGGCAATGTGCTCAGCGACGCTTTCGGCGTTGTTGCAATGGTCGCGATGATGCCGCTGCTGTCGATCCAGGTAGTCGGCGTGTTGTTCGAGAAGCATGCAAAGCGCGGCGAGGCGAGCGAGGAGGTTTACGGAGACCTCGATATCATCGAGCTGTGGGAGGAAGCGATATGAACTACGTTATATCAATAATTAACCCCGAGGCGCTCGACACGCTGTGCGCGATATGCGCCGAGCTCAAGCTGCCGATGACGGTGGTCATGCACGGGCGCGGCACGGCCGTGCAGAGCATGATGGATCTTCTCGGCATCGAGTCGAACGAAAAGCGCGTCGTTTTGACCGTTGCCGACAGCGATAAAACTAAGCAGCTCATCGCCGACCAGCGGCGCAGGCTGCATCTGGGCGTTCCGGGTCACGGCATCGTTATTGCCGTGCCGGTAAAAAGTATTGGAGGTGGAAAGGCCTTGGCATATCTTAATCAGGACAACAGAAACGTGAAGCAGGCGCCTGCGCTCAGCTTCGCTTACGAGCTAATAGTCGCGATCACCAACGAGGGCTGCACGGATATGGTCATGAACGCGGCTCGCGCCGCCGGTGCGCGCGGCGGCACGACTTTGCACGGCAAGGGCACCGGCGAGAAGGATCCGCGGTTTTACAACATCACCCTCGCTGAGGAGAAGGAGGTCGTTCTCATCGTCGCTGCGGCCGAGCAGAAGTCCGAGATCATGGCCTCGATCATCAAAAAGGCCGGGCCCGACACCGAGGCCGGCACGATAGCCTTCTCTCTCCCCACCACCGAAGTCGCCGGCTTTTCTTTTTAGAGGCGAATTGACGCACCTACGGATACGGTGATTTCCGATGCCCGGTGTCGAAAGAGCGGAGAAAACCGCGACGTTTCGCGTCCCATTAGACTGCATTAATGTCACGGCGTAGGGGCGATCATTGATCGCCCGTTTGCCACGGTTTCGGTTGCATCCACCGGTCGGGCTGACGCAACAACCGTATCGGCAATTATTCACTATTAATTATTCATCATTCATTATTCATTTGGGGCGGCCATTGGCCGCCCTTTTTTAATAATGTGGCGGTTAGCACCGCAGATTTAATAACACCTCATCCGTCACCAAGGTTTTTTCGGTGGCGTTTTTACACTAATACCGATACGGTTATTGCGTCAGCCCGACCGGGAACTGCCGGCAAAACCGTTACACGCGGCAACCACGGTTTCGTCGGTAACTTCGACACCGGGCAACCGCAATATGCGTATCCGTAGGTGCGGTAATGCGCCTCTAAAAATAGACAGGGGGAGGATTGTTTGGTATAATAAAGTGTTAGAAATTTTCAAGGTGGTGAAAGAATGCTCAGAATAATCTACGGCACGGCGGGCACGGGCAAAAGTGCGGCGATCATGGACGAGATACGCCGCGGCGCGGACAGCGGCGAGCGGTATATACTGCTCGTTCCCGAGCAATACAGCCACGAGGCCGAGCGCGAGCTGTGCGCCGTGTGCGGCGACGGCCTGTCGCTGTATGCCGAGGTGCTGTCGTTCACGGGACTTGCGCGCGAGATAAGCTCCGAGTGCGGCGGTGCGGCAAACGAATACCTCGACAAGGGCGGCAGACTTTTGTGCATGGCGCTGGCTGCCGACGGGCTGTATTCGCGGCTGCGCGTTTACGGCGCGGCGCGGCGCAAGGCCGAGCTTCAGACGATGCTGCTCGGCGCCGTGGACGAGTTCAAAAGCGCCTGCGTGACGAGCGAGCAGCTGCTCGATGCCGCGGAGACCTGCGAGGGCGCGCTTGGCGATAAGCTGCACGACCTGGGGCTTATACTCGAGGCGTATGACGGCGTTGTCGCAAACGGAAGGGCAGACCCGTCCGACCGGCTGAGCGTGCTCGCGCAGCAGGTCGGGCAGTGCTCGATGAACGAGCGCACGCATGTGTTCGTTGACGGCTTTACAGACTTCACCGCGCAGGAGCGCAGAGTGCTTGAAGCGCTGCTTTTAAAGGGCGTGCGCCTTACCGTGTGCCTTGGCTGCGACGAGCTGCACGGCGGAAGCGAGGTCTTTGCGCTCAGCCGCATAACAGCCTCGGCACTTTTGAAATTTGCCGCCGATAACGGCGTCAAGGCGCAGACCGAGCGCCGCGAGGGCGAAAGCACCAAGGCAAAGCCGCTCGGCGAATTTTGCGAAAACATGTTCAGCTACCGCGCCGTTGAGGCCGGCGACGCGGAAGACCGCATTAAAATAATAAGTGCAGCCGACATGAATGCCGAGTGCGAGTTTGCTGCCGCCGAGGCAGTGTCGCTCGTGCGCGACACGGGCTGCCGCTGGCGCGATATCGCCGTGTGCGCCAAGGGCTTTGACGATTATCGCCTGCCGCTGGAGTCGGCATTTTCGCGCTTTGGTGCGCCGATATACACAGCGCGCAAGGCCGACATGCTCTCAAAACCGATGCCGATGCTTATCGAGTCGGCGTATGAGATCATCCTCGGCGGATGGGAGGCCGATGACGTGTTCGAGTATCTCCGCACGGGCTTCGGCGGACTGGATACAGACGAGTGCGACGAGCTTGAAAACTACGTTTTCATGTGGCAGCTGCACGGCTCGGCATGGACGAGAGACGAGCCGTGGCGGTTGCATCCGGATGGCTACGTCAAGCAGCCGGACGATACTTCGATCCAGAAGCTTGAGCACATAAATCTTCTGCGAGAAACGGCGCGCCGGCCGCTTATGCGCTTTGCCGAAAACGCCGCTGCCGCCACGACCGCGACGGAGCAGGCGCAGGCTCTGGCAAGCCTTTTTGAGGATCTGCACCTTGCCGATAAGCTCCAGGCGCGTGCCGAGGAGCTGGAAAAAGACGGCCGGGCCGCAGCGGCGCAGGAATACGCCCAGCTTTGGGATATAACGGTCGGCGCGCTCGAGCAGTGCGCGGCAGTGCTCGGCGACACTCCGGCGGATGCGGAATATTTCGGCCGCCTGTTTTCGCTTATGCTCTCGCGCTATGATATCGGGACGATCCCGGCCTCGCTCGACTGCGTGACGGCCGGCGAAATGGATCGCATGCGCCGCCGCAATATAAAGCATCTGATCGTCCTCGGCGCAACGGATGAGCGCATCCCCGGCACGGAAACGGACACCGGCGTTTTTTCGACCGACGAGCGGCGCAGATTGCTTGAGATGGACATTGACCTCGGCGGCGTCGGCGACAGCGAGCTGTGGCGCGCGTTTTCCGTTGTGTACAACTGCCTGACGCTGCCGTCGGACAGCCTGAGTTTTTGCTATGCGCTCACCGACGGCTCGGGCGCGCAGCAGCGCCCGGCGTTTGTAGTAAACCGCGCGAAGGCCATGTTCGGAATTGAAGCTTGCGAGTTTGACATTGATATGGCTCGCCTTAACGCCGCCGCCCCGGCGCTGGAGCTTGCAGCGCAGTCGCTGCACGGCGGCGGAGCGTGCGCGGCAAGCGCGGCCGAGTTTTTCGCCCGGCACGAGCCGGAGCGCCTGCGCTCGCTTGAAGCACAGGCAAACCGCAGCCGCGGCAGCCTTTCGCGCGCATCGGTCAGGGCGCTTTACGGCGATAAACTGCGCCTTTCGGCCTCGAGGATAGATAAATTTGCGTCCTGCCGCTTTGCTTACTTCATGCAGTACGCGCTCAAGGCAAAGCCGCATGAGCCGGCAGGCTTCACCGCGCCCGAGATGGGCACGTTTATGCACAAAATCCTGGAGCAGGTCTCTCGCAAAGTCGCCTCCATGGGCGGCTACAAGAGCGTCGATGACGAGACCGTTACGCGGCTGTGCGATAAATACATCGACGAATACATCACGCGCGAGCTTAACGATTTTCGCGATAAAAGCAAGCGCTTTGAATACCTTTTCCGCCGCCTGACCGGCAGCGTACATCGGATAGTGCTCGATCTTGCCGACGAGCTGCGCCGCAGCGATTTTCAGCCGCTGTCGTTCGAGCTTGACTTTGCCGACACGCCGCAGCTTCCGCCGCTTGAGCTGGGCGAGGGCGAGGATAAGCTCGTGCTCACCGGCGTTGCCGACAGGGTGGACGGCTGGCTGCACGAGGGCAAGCTGTATCTGCGCGTTGTCGATTACAAAACCGGACGCAAGAAATTTGACCTGTCCGACGTGCTGTACGGCATGAATCTGCAAATGCTTCTGTACCTTTTCTCGCTGGGCGAGAACGGAAAGCTTCTGTACGGCGAGGAGATCGTCCCGGCCGGGGTTTTGTACGTTCCGGCGCGCGACGGAGTGATAAGCGTGGATGGGGATATAAGCGATGCCGAGCTTGAGAAAAAGCGCAGCAAGGGTCTGCGCCGCAGCGGCCTTGTGCTCAGCGATCCGGAGGTCATCCGGGCGATGGAGCATGCCGACACGCCAAAGTATATACCCGTTGATTTCAAGAAAAACGGCCCTGCCGGCGATGCGCTCGTTTCGGCAGAGCGTCTGGGCACGCTTGCCCGGCATATCGACCAAACGCTGTGCGAAATGGCGTCGGAGCTTCGGCGCGGCAGCATCGCCGCCGACCCTTACTATGCCGGCCAGCAGGAGAATGCCTGCATAAACTGCGATTATTTCGACGCATGCCGCTTTGCCGACGGCGAAAACGGCGAGAGCATGCGATCTACTCCGCATCTGCCTGCAACGAAGGTGTGGAGCGTTCTGGAGGGAGGCGAGGAAGATGGCGAGGTTTGAGCCGACAGCGTCGCAGAAATGCGCGATCGAGGAAACCGGACGCGCCGTGCTTGTGTCGGCGGCGGCCGGAAGCGGAAAAACAAGGGTGCTCACCGAGCGCCTGCTTCGCAGAATAGAGCACGATGCCGATATCGACAGCTTCCTGGTCATAACCTTCACCAAGGCCGCGGCCGCGGAGCTTCGCAGCCGAATACTCGACGAGATATCCGAGCGCCTTGCCGCAGATCCAGATAACCGCAGGCTCAAGCGGCAGAGCGCGCTGTGCGCCAAGGCGCAGATCGGCACGATCGACTCGTTCTGCCAGAGCTTCCTGCGCGAAAACTGCCACGCGGCGCAGCTTTCACCGGAGTTCAAGGTCATAGAGGAGGACAGAGCGGAGGCGATAAAGCAGCGCGTTATCCAGCGTGTGCTCGATGAGTGCTACGAAGCGCCCGACGAGGGCTTTAAGCTCCTTGCCGACTCTGTCGGCACCGGGCGCAGCGACGACAGACTTGCGGAAACCGTGCTTGCGCTGCACCGCAAAACGCAGAGCCACGCTCGCCCTGCAAAGTGGCTGGGCGAGCAGCTGGAGGCAATAGAAGCCGACGCCGATGACGCAGGAAAAACCGTCTGGGGCGCGGAGATCCTCGAGGAGGTCAGCGCCTCGGCGCAGTACTGGGCGCAGCGAATGGATAATATGTGCCAAAAAGCTGCCGAAAACGCCGTCATTGCCGAAAAATACGGCCCGAGCTGCGCCGACACCGCGCTTTCACTGCGCTCGCTTTCGCGCGCGTGCGCCCTCGGCTGGGACAGGGCGCGGCAGGAGCTGCCCGTAAGCTTCCCAACGCTTGGCAGGCTTTTAAATTCGCCCGACCCCGAGCTTTCCGAGTACATAAAGCAGGTGCGCGCTCTTTGCAAAAAGGACTGCGAAAAATTCACGAAAATGCTCTCGGACGACAGCGAAAAGCTCCTGAGCGACATGCGCGCCTCGGCGCCTGCCATGCGAGCGCTCATTGAGCTGACCCTGCGCTTTGACAGGGCTTACAGCGCAGAAAAGCGCCGCAGGGCAGAGATGGATTTTGCAGACCTTGAGCACATTACCGCCCAGCTTCTGACGAACGAGGACGGAAGCCCGACAGCCCTTGCGCGCGAAACCGGTGCGCGCTTTTGCGAGATAATGGTCGATGAGTATCAGGACGTAAACTCCGTTCAGGACGAGATATTTCGCGCCCTGTCGAAGGACGGGAGCAACCTGTTTATGGTCGGCGACGTGAAGCAGTCGATCTACCGTTTCCGCCTTGCCGACCCTCTGATATTCACCGATAAATACGAAAAATACGCATTTTTGCCCGATGCGCGTGAGGGCGAGCCTGTGAAGATCATGCTCCAGGAAAACTTCCGCTCGCGCCGCGAGGTCATCGACGGTATAAACGGTGTTTTCGCGGCATGCATGTCCAAAAAGCTCGGCGAGGTCGATTACGACGAAAATGCGCAGCTTAAATGCGGCGGCGTTTACGACGATGAGGGCGTGGCTCCGGAGCTTATCCTCATCGACGTGTGCGCCGACGAGGACGACCTGCGCGGCAAGGCCGAAAAGGAGGCCGCCGCGGTTGCGGAAAAAATAATCGAGCTTATGCGCTCGGGAATGACGGTAAACGGCCGCGCGCTCGGCTACGGGGATATCGCGCTGCTCATGCGCTCGGCAAACTCGGTGGGCGAAACCTATCGCCGCGAGCTTATCCTGCGCGGCATACCCGTTGCGGCAGGGCAGGGAGGCAGCTTCTTCGGCTCGACGGAGATAGCCTCGCTCATGAGCCTGCTTGCGGTTATCGACAATCCGCATCAGGATGTTGCGCTCATCGCGGTGCTGCGCTCGGGCGCATTCGGCTTTTCCGCCGACGAGCTTACCGAAATCCGCCTTGCCGACCGAAAATCGGACTTCTTCACGGCGCTGAAAAAGGCCGCAGAGCACAGCGAAAAGTGCGCGCATTTTCTTGAGGTGCTCGATAAATTGCGCTCGCGCGCTCCCGAAATGCCGATCGACGAGTTTTTGATGTTTGTCTATGATGAGCTTGACCTTATGGCGCTTTGCGCCGCCATGCAGGATGCGCCGCAAAGGTGCGCGAACATGCGCATGATGATCGCTCTTACAAAGCGATTCTCCGCCGGAGGATTTCGCGGCCTGCACCGCTTCTGCCGCTGGATCAGGCAGCTTGCCGAGCGCGGCGGAGACATGGGTGCGGTATCGTCCGGGGACGCTGTGAAGATAATGACCATCCACAAGTCCAAGGGGCTTGAGTTCCCGGTCGTTTTCGTGTGCGATACCGCGCGCAGGTTTAACGATGCCGACCTCCGGCAGACGGTGCTCGTCCACCCCGAGCTTGGACTCGGCGCGAAAATTTACGACACCGCGCGCAGACTTGAATATCCAGGCCTTGCGCGCAGCGCGATAAAGCAGCGGCTGCGCCGCGAGCAGCTTTCCGAGGAGATGCGCCTGCTGTATGTTGCGCTCACGCGCGCACGAGAGCGGCTTTTCGTCACGGCGGCGATAAAGCATCCCGAGGAAAAAATGCAGAAAATGATGCTGCAATGCACGCGTCCCATGTCAGCCGAGGTGCTGCTCGGCGCGTCGAGCATGGCCGAATGGATGATCTATGCTCAGCTGTGTGCAGAGCAGGAGAAATTCCGCCTTAGCTTTTTGAGCACGGAGGCTCAGGAGGCGCAGCAGGATATCGAAGCCACGGCGGATATTGCCTGCGCAGACCCGGAGCTTGTTGCCGTGCTTGAGAAAAACGCTGCGTTTTCGTATCCGCATGCGGCTGCGTCCGCGCTGCCCTCGAAGGTCACGGCAACGGAGCTGAAGCGCCTTGAAGCGCCCGACGAGGAGGCGCAGAGCATCGCGCCGAAATCTCGCACGCATTTTCGCGTGCCCCGGCTCGGCGGCGAGGATAAGCTCAGCCCGACAGCGCGCGGCACGGCAACGCATATGCTTCTGCAATACATCGACTATGAAAAAACAGGCTCCGAGCAGGAGATACGCGAAGAGCTTGCGCGGCTGACTGCGGCGCGGTTTTTAAGCCCCCGGCAGACCGAGGCCGTCGATACAGGCAGCATACTGCGCCTGTTTTCCTCGCCGCTCGGCAAGCGCATAATGTCGGCCGATGCGCGAAAGCGCGAGTTTAAGTTTTCGTTGCTGTGTCCGGCGGAAAAATTCTTCCCCGGCGGCGAGGGCGAGAGTGTGCTCATGCAGGGCGTTATCGACTGCATGATCGAGGAGAACGGCGAGCTTACGATAATTGACTACAAAACCGACCGAGTCCGCGGCGAGGAGACCGCCGAGCGTGCCGAAAGCTATGCAAGGCAGCTCGAGGCCTATGCCTATGCCGCGCAGCGGATGACCGGCAAGCCCGTGCGCGAGTGCGTTTTATATTTCTTATATTCGGGCGAAACCGTAAAAAGTTCTTGCAAATAGCAAAGCGCTGTGCTACAATTACCTTTGCGTCTTGTAACCACGCTTTTTGCGTGCTCAAGATAGCCTACGACGAGGAGATATGAACAATGAAGGCAGGAATCCATCCTAACTATCAGCCCACCGTTATAAAGTGCGCTTGCGGCGCAACCATCGAGACCGGCTCGACCCGCCCCGGCATCACCGTCGAGATCTGCTCGAAGTGCCACCCCTTCTACACCGGCAAGCAGAAGCTGGTCGATACCAGCGGCCGTGTTGATAAGTTCAACAAGAAGTACGGCATTAAGTAATTTAAAATTACAAAGTTTAAGACCGCATCCAAACGGATGCGGTCTTTTTCTATTTCTCGGTCACGGGTATGCTGATCTCGGTGACGAATTTTTCGGGGTCGCAGGTGATGCCGAAGTCTATCATCGTGACCTCGCGCGAAAAGCCGGCAGGGGAAAGACCGTTCTCGCGCATGTACCGCGAGAGATTTTCGTACTGTGCGGCGGCCTCCCTGTGGCTTCCGCAGTAGCGCAGGCTGACGCATTTGGTTTCCGGAACGCATTTTGCGCCTTCAAAGTCCTCATCCTCGTCGAGAATGAGGAAAATGCAGTCGTATTTATCAAACCTCTCGCCGAGCAGATTTTCGCACGATATGCCGACGCCGACCTTGCCGAGAAACACGGCCGTTTCGTGCGCGCTGTCGAGCTTGCGTATGGGCATCTCCATGTCAAACGGATCGCTGATGCTCAGCGGTTTTTCGACCCAGACAAGGCGGCAGGGCGGCAGCGTTTTCACCTCGATCACGTCAAGCGGAGTGCTGCGCGCGTCGCTTATCATGCGCAGACGGCTGTTTATCTTGCGCTCGATAACGGCAAGCTCGCGCTGCTTTTCTACGATCTCATCCTTTTGACGGCGGAGCTTCTGCTCAATGACATCAACGTCGCGGTTTTGGAGGAAATCGCCGATCGAGCCGAGCGGCATATCCAGCATGCGCAGATAGCGCACGGTGTTAAGCGGCTCAAACTGCCGCACGCTGTAGTAGCGATAGCCCGTGTCGGGGTCCGTGTACTCGGGCTTTATAAGTCCCAGTGTTTCATAGTGGCGCAGTGTGCCGGTGCTGAGGTTAAAAAGCTTGGCGACGTCGCCGATAGAAAACAGATTGCTCTTATCCAAGGGCATGCACGTCCTTTCCGCGGCGGCATATTATCCTGTATGCGACGATGCAGATAAGAACCTGCAAGATCGAGCCTGCCGCCGTTGCAAGGCCCATCGGGAGCAGCGTCGCAGGGAACATTTTCGACATCAGGTATGCGCCGGGAACACGCACGAGCGCAACGCCCGAAATGTTGTGGATAAACGAGATCATCGACTTGCCGCAGGCGCAGAAATATCCGCTGAAGCAGAAGTGGATGCCTGCAAACAGGCAGTCGAAGATATAGCCGTGCATATACTGCCCACCGGCGGCGATAACGCCCTCGTCCGAGGTGAATAGGCCGACCACGGGCTCGGCGATAAACTGGAACAGGATGCATACTATGATGCCGAAGCCGACCGCAATGCCGATGGCATACCACATGGTCTGCTTTGCCCGGCCGTAATCCCCGGCGCCGATGTTCTGCGCGCCGATGGCGGACACCGTCGAGAGCATCGACGACGGAACGAGGAACAGGAAGCTTATGAGCTTTTCGACTATGCCGACCGCAGCCGAGTCCGTCAGGCCGCGGAGATTTGCGATAACGGTTATGAGGATAAATGCGATCTGGATAAGTCCGTCCTGAAGTGCAACGGGCACACCGATGCTGAGTATCTGCCCCATAACGTCGCGCCGGGGGTGAAGATCGCCGCGCGAGACGGCAACGCTCCTGCGCCGGCGGATTGCGATGAATGCAACGAGCACGCTCAGCGCCTGCGCAAGCGTGGTGCCCAGCGCCGCGCCGATGGGGCCGAGGTGCATCGCGCCCATGAACAGATAGTCAAGCGCAATGTTTGCCGCGCAGGCCACCGCAATGAAATACATCGGACTTTTGCTGTCGCCCATGCCGCGGAAAATGCTGCTTATGATGTTGTATGCGGTTATGAACGGGATGCCTATAAAGCACACGGTGAGATACCTCGCCGTTCCGCCCACGGCCTCGGCCGGAGTTGACATCACGGAAACGATGGGATCGACCAGCAGCACCAGCACCGCCGTCAGCACAATGGAAACGAGCATGAACAGCGTAATGGTGTTTCCGACGCAGGCGGATACGCGCTTTTTGTCGCCGGCTCCGACCGCGCGGCCTATAGACACCGTCGTGCCCATTGCAAGGCCTACGATCATGACCGTCAGCATGTGCATGACCTGGCTGCCGACGGAAACCGCCGTTGTCGATGCGACGCCCTCATATTGGCCGATAATAAATAAATCCGCCAGTCCGTAAAGGGTCTGGAGGAAGTAAGACAGAAAATACGGCAGCGAGAAAATGACGATGTTTTTGAAAACGCTGCCCGTTGTAAGATTGCGCTCCACGGTATATCACCTCAAAAAAGTATGACGAGAGCCGTCCTTAACGAAACCGCAAAATACATCTTATGCCCATAGACAATTAAAAACGGATTGGCTCTCGTCATGCTTATATTAAACTCTACAATTATTGTAGAGTCAAGATTTTTTTGCTATAAAAAGAGTGATATGACTAAGCTGACGAGAGTTGAACCCATATCGCCTGTCGGCGCACCCTTTCGGCTATTTTCGCCTTTTTTGTCTTGATGGGCGCCAGCCCACCTGCATCAAAGAAAGCCGAAAATATCTCGAAAAGCGCAGCCGACAGGTGTCTTGCAGTTTTGTCGGAGCAGATTTTTGTTCAGGCAAGGCAAAGCTTGCAGAGAATACTGACGTATTGTCAAGAGCTTTAACGCGGCATGGGCGGAAATCTGCCCGGCAAAACCGATACGTGTTCGACTCTCGTCAGCTTAATGTGCATTACAGTGCGAAATGTTTTTGCCGAGCCTATTGAAAACTATCGGCGACGGTGATATACTGCCTCAGTTCCGTTTGAAAAGGGTGAGGCACATATGGAAACAACAAAGCTTTTCGGAACCGAAAAAATCAGCAGAATTTTATTCAGGCTTGCGCCGCCTGTTATGCTCGCGCAGCTTATTCAGGCGCTGTACAACATTATTGACAGCCTGTTTGTCGGCAGATATTCCGGATCGGGTCTTACAGCCCTGTCGATCATCTATCCGATCCAGCTTCTGATGATCGCCCTTGCCGTGGGTACGGGTGTGGGCATCAACACCGTCATGGCCGCAAAGCTTGGCGTCGGCGAAAACGAAAAGGCCGACGAATACGCCGGCGTGGGAACTCCGCTGGCCGTTTTCCTGTGGCTTTTGTTTGCCGCGATATCGTGGTGCGCCATGCCTGCGTTTGCAAAAATGTCCACCGATGACCCGGCGATAATCGCCGATGTGGTCGTTTACGGCAGGATAGTCTGCGTTTTCAGCTTCGGACTTTTCCTCGAGAGCATCTGGACAAAGGTGCTGCAGGCAGGCGGCGACATGAAAACGCCGATGATCGCGCAGATAGCCGGCGCGGTCACTAATATTATATTGGATCCGCTGCTTATTTTCGGCATGCTCGGCCTGCCGGAAATGGGCATTTCGGGCGCTGCCGCAGCAACAGTTGCCGGGCAGATAGTCGCGGCGCTGATTGTCATGAAAAAGGGTTTCCGCAGATCTCCCGAAAGGGCGGTATATCCGCACCACATCGGCGAGATATTCCGCCTCGGTGCGCCGAATATTCTGATGCAGTCGGCGTATACGTTTTACATATTTGGACTTAATCTTATTCTGGCGGCGTTTTCCGACCAGGCGGTGACGGTCCTCGGCCTTTACTACAAGTGGCAGAGCTTTTTCTTCATCCCCTTGGGCGCCATGCAGACCTGCATCGTGCCGGTCATAAGCTTTAACTATGCTTCTCGCAACATTGATCGGTGCAAAAAGACGCTTTGGGCCTCCGTTTGCTTCGGAATGGCGCTCATGGCTCTGGGAACGCTGTGCTTTGAGCTTATCCCGACCCAGATGCTCCGCGCGTTCAGCTCCGATGAGGCGGTCATTGATATCGGGCGCGTTGCCTTCCGCATCATCGGCGTAAGCTTCCTGCCGCTGGTGACGTCGCTGACGTTCCCGGTGTTTTTCCAGGCGGTCGGCTCGAGCCTGAAAAGCTCGGCGCTGACGGTCATACGCACGGTCGTGCTGTTCGTGCCGCTGGGGTATGCGTTTTCACGCATCGGCCTTAATTGGTTCTGGCTGACCTTCCCCGTGACGGATACCGTTACAAGCATTGTCGGCCTTGTGTTTTACAGGCAGTTTCTTAACAGCGACTATGTCAAAACTCCGGCTCTCGGCGCGGCTCAAAGCATTACCGCACCTGTGCTGAAGTCCTCGGCGCCGGGAGTTATCATAACCATTGCTCGCGAGCACGGCTCATCCGGAAAGCAGATCGGCAAGCTCGTTGCCGAAAAGCTGGGAATACCGTTCTATTACAAGGAAATGATCGCGCTTGCCGCCCACGAAAGCGGTCTTGATCAGGAGTTCATTTCCGATGTCCACAAAAATTCGCCGGATATCCTGCGCGACCTTTATTTGAGCACGCGCGTCGTGCAGCACGCAATCGAGGCGCAGGAGAAGATCATAAGGAAGATCGCCGATAACGGAAGCTGCGTCATTGTGGGCAGAAGCGCGGACTATGTTCTGAAGGATTACGAGAACGTCGTGCGCGTGTTTGTCCATGCTCCGATGGAATTTCGCATCGGCAGAGTCCGGGAGGTTTACGGCGACACGCTCAAGGAGGCAAAGCGCAATATCCGCCGCTCGGATAAGGCGAGAGCCGCCTATTATAAGCATATCTCCGGCATGCGCTGGGGCGAGGCCAAAAACTATGAGCTGACGGTTGACTCCTCCGTTGGAACGGAAAAAAGTGCGGAGATCATTTTGGCCTATATTTCGGCACATGAGCGCAAAAACTCCTCACCGGTAAGGTGAGGAGTTTTCCGTTGCTTTATATTATGATCCCCTCGCAGTGGTCGATCTCGTGCTGAATTATCTCGGCGGTAAAGCTCGTGAAGGTCTTGACCCGAGTCTGGAACTTTTCGTTCTGCCACTGAACTCTTATGGAGCGCCAGCGTTCGGTCCTGCGCGTGCCGACAAGCGACAGGCAGCTCTCCTCGGCCTCATACGGGTCGAGCTTTTTTATTATGACGGGGTTGAGCATGATCATGTACTTTCCACCGTTTTCAAAGGCTATGATGCGCTTGTTGACCCCGATCATATTTGCGGCCAGCCCGACGCAGCCGTCCTTGTGGGCAATGAGCGTATCCAAAAGATCCTGCGCAACGCCGAGGTCATCCGCCGTGGCCAGCTCTGCCTTCTGCGCGAGAAACGCCTCGTCTTTGCAAATTTCGCGAACCATATTGTGTCCTCCTGCAAATTAAAAAGTCTCCTGATGCGGTTTCATTATCCTACATCGGGGGACTTTTGTCCATTGCATAGTTTCGCAGAAGTGAAAAAATTCCGCTGCACTTCCGACCGAAAATCGACTCCGCCCCCTTGACAGTGAAGGGGCAAAGTATTATACTCCAAACTAACGAATGTTAGTTAGCTTGGAGGGCGTATGAAACAGGAGGACACAAAGCAGAAGATACTCGATAAGGCGCTGGAGCTTTTTTCGGAGTACGGTTACGATTCGGTCAGCGTCGGGCAGATCGCACAGGCGGTCGGGATAAAGGCTCCGTCGCTTTACAATCACTTTCCCGGCAAGCAGGCGATATTCGACGCGATAGTCGAATCGACGGCCGCGCGCTATGCCGAGGGGACGGACAGGCTCTCGGTCCACGTTCAGGATGCCCGGCGCGACGTTCCTGAGTTTTCGCAGATAACGGCAGGCGAGCTTTTTGACAAGCTCAGGCAGGTTTTTCTGTACAGCCTGCACGACGAGCCGATAAGCCGGTTCCGGCGCATGATGACGATCGAGCAGTTCCGCTCGCCGGAGCTTGCGCGGCTGTATTCCCACCGATACGTCGAGCGGCTGGTCGATTATCACGCGGCCATATTCCGCAGCCTCATCGCCGCCGGGGAGATACGCTCCGACGACCCCGAGGCGCTGGCAATGATGTATGTTGCGCCGGTAATAACGCTTATCGGCATATGCGACCGCGAGCCCGAGCGCGAGGCGGAGTGCCTTGAAAAGCTCAGAGCGCATACGGAGCTGTTCTTCCGCGCGGTGCACGCTTAAAAAGGGGTGATCAGGATGAAAAAACCGCTGATTCAAAAGCTCGGGCTTCTGGGAATAGTCAGCCTGCTGTCGTACACTGCGGCGGTGGTATTCTCGCCGCTTGCATATCCGGGCTACGACTGGATGGCGCAGGCCGTGAGCGACCTGAGCGCTGCCGACGCTCCGTCGCTTGAGCTGTGGAACAGGTTCAGCAGCCTGTATAACGTCTGCGAGGTCATGTGTGTGATGTTCGTGTGCGTCGGAATGCAGGGGAAAAAGACAAGGCTTCTGCGCACGGGAATATACATCTTTGCCGCTATGGAGTGGGTCTCCGCTGTGGGCTTCCGCATGTTTCCGCTAAGCAGCAGCGGATATGCCGGCGCATTTCAGGACAAGATGCACCTTGTGATAACAGCACTGGTCGTTGTGCTTTCGATAGCGTCACTCGTTACGATCATCGTTGCCGGAGCGCGTGACAGAGGCTGCCGCTCCTACGGCGTGTGCGCGGCCGCTGCCCTCGGCATGATGCTCGTCGGCGCAATGGGAATGAAGATAGTTCCGGCCGAATACTTCGGCGTTGTCGAGCGCTTCAGCGTTTTTGCGGCAACGGGCTTTAACGCCGCCCTCGGCATACATCTTTTCTGCCTGAAGGAGTAATTTGCCGTTTATTTGCCGCAGGGGGCTAATATCTATAAAGCAAAATGCATATCGAACGTCCGTTCGGACGAATGAAAGGATAGATCACATGGACGCAATAGTTTATACATCAAACACAGGCAGCACCAAAAGATACGCCGAGCTTTTATCGCAGATGATCGGGCTTCCGGCGTTTGCGCTGGGCGACGCGAAGGATAAGCTATCGGCAAACGCCGGGATAATATACCTCGGCTGGATAATGGCAAGCGGCGTAAAGGGTTATTCTGCCGCCGCAAAGCGCTATAAAATACATGCCGTGTGCGGCGTCGGCATGGGGCAGACAGGCACTCAGCTCAAAGAGGTCCGCGAGAAAAACCACATTCCCGAGGCTACGGCGCTGTTCACGCTTCAGGGAAATTTCGATTTGAAGAAGCTGCACGGCGTTTACCGCGCAATGATGGATGTGATGGTGAAAACCGTCGGCAAGGCGCTTGAAAACAAGGCCGACCGCACGCCCGACGAGGATGATATGCTCGACATGATGCTCACGGGAAGCGAGCGCGTCAAGGCCGAGAATTTGAGCGCCGTGCTCGAATGGTACGAGGGAGCAAAGGCGTGAAGCGCATTGTTCAGGCGCTTTTTATGGCGCTGCTGGCGGCGCTTATCCTAAGCGGATGCAAGGCGAGCACCGCGCCCGAGACACCAGACGCCGCGCGAAGACTCAGCTGCGTGCAGCCAAGCTCACTCACCGGGCTTTGCCCTGCCGGCAGCGCGAAGGTCGCCCTGTGCCGGACTGACGAAAGCGGAGAGGTCACTACCGTTGAGCTTGTTGACCTTGACGCCGACAGCGTGGCCGCCGAAAAAGAGCTTGACGGCGAGTGGGTCTTGCAGCAGCAGTCATTCTGCGACAAGCGCATCGCCTTGTGCGACCGCGAGCATAATATGTGGCGGTTTCTAAGCCCCAACCTTGCCGATCTTGGCACGGTTAAAGTCGAAACCTGCGACGGATATTTTTCGTATGACGCAAAGAGCTATTACTTCCTGCGCGACGATGTTCTGTGCCGCACGGAGCTTGAAAGCGGAGAGACACAGGCAGTTGAGCTTGACTACGATCTGCGATTTTTGGACATTGCCGCATTCGACGCCGCAGGCAGCAGGATGCTTGCGCATTTTTACCTTTCACCTTACAGCAGCAAGTGCGGCTCGGCGATATTCGACCCCGTAACGGGTGAGTTTTCCATGCTGTGCGCCGAGCGATATCAGGCCGTGTTTTCGGGCGCGGACGTTTGCCTTATGGAGTTTGACGAAAACACCATGGGCTACAGTGTGCTCTTTGGCGCGGATGACGGCGGCTTTTTCTTTGCCGATGCAGGCATATTCCTCGACGGCAGCAGCGAGATCTACGGCATATGCGCCTCGCCGTATCTAATGGGCACGAGCAGCGAGGTGAGCACGCTTTACTCCGTCGGGCAGAAGGTGCGCTCGTGCAGTCTCTCGTCTGTCGGCATATCCGGGGCGATATACTCTGCATGTTATCTTCCCGATGAGGGGGTACTCGTCGGCTCGGTGTACGAAAACGGGGCGTTCAGCCTGTATGTTATTTACACCGGAGGGCTTGAATTTCAGGACATTGCCGATGCTGCCGTCGTTGCGTCGCCGCTTACGGTGAACGATGAGCTTGCGCAGGCGTACATTGGCGAAAAAAGCGGCGGAGAGGTCGCGCAGACGCTTTCGCAGGCGCGGCAGCAGGCCGACGCTCTCGGCGAGAAGTACGGTGTGCAGATTCTGCTTTCGAGCCAATGCGCAGGCGCGGCGGCGCAGTGCGATTACGATATCGCGCTGACCGATACAATGGACTCGCGCGAGGAGCTTGGCAGCATAAACGCAGCTCTCAAGAGCATCGAGCGCTGCCTTGCGCTGTATCCCGACGGATTTTTTACGCAACTGAAAAACTCAACGGGCGAGGGCGGCGTGCGCTTTTTGCTCGTTGAGGAGATTAAAAGCGGCTTCGGCACCTCCGGCTGTACCTATGAGCGCGGCGCGTGGCAGAATATCGCTCTGGATATCCGCCTGGCATATGAGCTTGACGGCATCGTGTGCCACGAGCTTTGGCACGCGACGGAAAACCACATTCTATCCTGCGACTATTCGCTCTTTACGGTCGAGGGTTGGGCGCAGCTCAATCCGCAGGGCTTTTCGTACTACGAGGGCTACGACTACTCCGACCCCGACAGCCGGCGCTGGACGTATTACAGCGGCGGCGACGAGGGCGTTTATTTTGTTGACGGCTATTCGCGTACCTTTGCAAGCGAAGATCGCGCGCGGATAATGGAGTTTTTCATGACGCGCGACGATGATGCGCAGGAGCTTATAAAATCTCCGGCGATAAAGAAAAAATTGCAGCATATGAGCAGCGCCGTGCGCAGTGTTTTTGACACGAGCGGCTGGGAAAGCGTGCGCTGGGAGCGGCTTTTGTAAGGAGAGATCAACATGATACCGGAATGGAAAACGTATCCGAGAAGTCAGGGTCACAGCACGGTGTATCTGCAAAACGTTGTGCACAGTGACTTTATCGAGATCGGAGACTACACCACATATGACGATTTTGAAAAAGACCCTCGGGATTTTCAGCGCAACAACGTGCTGTATCATTATCCCGAGTGCAACCACGATAAACTCATAATCGGCAAGTTCTGCTCCATCGCCTGCGGCGCAAAGTTTATTTTCAACGCCGCAAACCACACGCTGGGCAGTCTGTCAACCTATCCGTTCCCGATATACTTCGAGGAATGGGAACTGCCGACGGATGTCGGCTCAATAGCGCAGGCGTGGGATAATCACGGCGATATCGTCGTCGGAAACGACGTGTGGATAGGCTACGAGGCCGTCATCCTCTCCGGCGTTACGATCGGCGACGGTGCGATAATCGGAACGCGCGCACTTGTCACCAAGGACGTGCCGCCCTACACCATCGTCGGCGGAACTCCGGCAAAGCCGATACGCAAGCGCTTTGACGACGAGACGATAGAAAAGCTCAGGCGGCTAAGCTGGTGGGACTGGGACGAGGAAAAGATAAGGAGCAGCCTCCCTGCGATTATGTCCGGTGAGCTTGACGCGCTGCTTAATCGAAAATAAGGATGCAATGATATGAAAGCAAAACAAATCGCCGCCGCGCTGCTGACCGGCGTTTTCGTAAACCTGTTCGGCAGGCTTTTCGCCGGCGCAAAAAGTGCAGAAAAAACCGGAGTCGCATGACTCCGGTTTTTCGTATCTATTCACTTAAAAGCTTCTTGAACGAGCCGATGATATTGTCGCTTATGCCGCCGGTGAGGGCGTTGTTGTAGTTGCAGATGAACGTTCCGGCAATGAGGATCATCATGCCCTCGGCCTCGCGCGCGCCGACCTCGTCACCGTAAATTCTCTTAAGGCACAGCTCCATCACGCGCCGCCACTCGGCAAATTCCTCGCGAACAAGCTCGCCGACACGCTCGTTGTAATGGGCAAGAACATAGGTCTGCGTGGTTGCGTTCGGGCGCTGCTCGCCGGTCTTTCCGCGCGCAACATAGCTCATGAAGGCGTTCATGTATTCGGCGTTCGAGCCGTAGTCGGCGCGGTCATGCTCGTTAAACCAGGCAAGGCACTTTTGGCTCATGTAATCGCGCGTGTAGCGCACATAGCTTACGAGCAGATCCTCCTTGCTGTCGAAATAATTCAAAAGCTTTGCATGGCTCATGTTCGCCTCGGCGGCGATGTCACGCAGCGAAACGTTCGTCAGCGGCTTGCGATCGATGCAGCGCTGGAATGCCATGAGTATTTCCATGCGCACGGCTTCCTTGTCAACAATAAGCGGCATATTTATCTCCTTTGCGGTTATTTACAAGGCCGATATTTTGTAATAATATGTTACCAAGTGGTAAATAAAAACTGTGAGGACTGAATTATGACTGATGAAAGATCACCGATCAGGATACATGTTCTGCATTGCGGCAGCATGCTCGTGTCGAAGGCTGTGCCGTATGGCGGCGGAGTGAACCTGAAAAATGCGCGGCGCGGCGTTTTCGATAAAGTGGCTGACCGCGTCGAGCTGCCGGTTTCGGCGTATCTCATTGAGCATCCCAAAGGAAAGGTGCTCATCGACACGGGCTGGAGCCGCGAGATAAGCCCCGATGGCGTTTATGACGCAGCGGCGGTGAAGCGGCAATTGCCCGGCTATCTTGCCGCATTTTATCACCCGTGGGTGGAAAAAGGCAAGACCGTGGCCGAGCAGCTTGCTCAAATGGGCATTACGCCGGAAGAGCTGAACGCCGTTGTGCTCACGCATCTGGACGCAGACCACACAAGCGGCCTGCGCTCGGTGAAAAACGCGCAGCGCATCCTGCTGCCCGAGGAAGAGGGCTGGTGGACTATCCGCACAGTGTATAAGCTGCGTCAGCCCGAGAGCATGTACAGCGGCGTTCCGATCGAGCACTTCTGGTTCAAGGGAACGATGGACGGCCCGTTGTGGTGGTCATATGATCTTTTCGGCGACGATACGATAAAATTCGTCTGTCTGCCGGGGCACACGGACGGTCAGATCGGCGTGAAGATTAAAAACGGCAAAAAGTTTGTTATCCTGACCTCGGATGCCGCGTTCACCGAGCGCTCGTGGCGCGAGAGGATACTGCCGGGCTTCGGCTTTAACGACAAGGCCATGCTCAAATCCTTTGACTGGATCGAAGAGCAGGCAAACGACCCCGACTGCATTGCGGTCATCGCGAACCACGATCCCGATGTTCAGCCGCAGGTCATCGAATTATAGAGGTAACAACGTGCTGGCACAGGAGCAGTCCGGCGCTCGCCGGGACCCACACGAGCGAGCCGGGAACGCTCCGGCGGCCGGGAGGCGGCGCTTCAAACTGCGCTGCTTTCATCGCCTCCTCAGGTGAGAAAACAACGTCGTGATGCTCGATGCCGATGCTGCGCAGCTCCTTGCGCACCACCCTTGCCAGCGGACAGCCGCTGGTTTTTTTTATGTCGCACAGCGTAAGGCGCTGCGCGTCGCACTTGTTGCCGGTCCCGAGGGCGGACACGATGGGTATGCCGCGGCTCGTTGCCGTCCGGATGAGATCGACCTTGCAGGCAACGAGGTCGATGCAATCGACAATGAAGTCGTAGTCTGCAAAGAAATCCTCACGGTGCTCGGCGTCATAGCGGCCGACGATGGTTTTCACGTCCGCATCGGGATTTATGTCCTCAAGGCGCAGTTTGATGACGTCGGCCTTTGGCATACCGACGGTCGAGGTCAGCGCACAAAGCTGGCGGTTTATGTTGCTTAGTCCGACCGTGTCCTGGTCAATGAGCGTAAGATGTCCTACGCCGCTTCGCGCGAGCGCCTCGGCGCACCATGAGCCGACTCCGCCGAGTCCGAACACGGCAACGTGCGCGTTTTTGAGCTTTTCCATCGCCTCGGCTCCGAGGAGCATTTCGGCGCGTATGGTTCTCTCGTTCATTATAATTTCTCCGTCAGAAAAGGCCGTCCCATTTGGAACGGCCTTTTTAAATCATAATTTATCAGAGTCCGACATAGCGGGAAGATCCGTTGTACGAGCCCTTGTAAGCTTCGACGATGCCGCTGAAAACATGCTCGTTCCACTCGCTCAGCACATCCTGCTTGAGCAGATTCTCCGCAACATAGTCGCAGTAGTTCTGATCGCCGCTCTCCTTGGTAGGAGCCTGGTTGTTGTCGCGCTTGGTGAACACGACGACATAGCTGCCGGTGCCGGAATCAACGACTGCGGTGTCGCCGGCCTTTCTGTCAGCGCTCTTTATCCACTCGGACAGAGCGGTCTCAACGGAGGAACCGGCAAGATCGGTCTGCTCCTTGACCTCGGCGTCGGTCACTACTGCCTTGGCCGCGTCTGCAAGAGAGGTACCGTCGCTGAGCTTCGCGAGGATCTCCTCTGCGGTAGCCTTGGCTGCTGCCTTTGCTTCGTCGGTCGGCTCGTGAGCGTGCTCATCCTCATCCTCGGAGTGCTCGTGCTCGGGGAGCTCGGCAGCTACGAGATAGTAGCTGTAGGTGAACTTATCGTAGCTGTCCTTGACGGAATCGTACTTTTCGGCAAGCTGCTCGGCAGTGTAGGTCTCGACATCGGTGATGCTTGTCTGAACCTTGCCTGCGAGGGTCTGAAGCTCCATTATCGCGCGTGCAACGGACTCGTTGCAGCCGCGGCCGTAGTTTGCGGCGAGGAATTTGCTGACGCTGCCGTAGTTGTTTTCCTTAGCGGTGCTTTCGATGGACTTGATAGTCTCGTCGATCTCGGCATAGTCGTCGTCCGTGAGCTTGATGTCATGCTGCTCTGCATAAGCCTCGAAGGCTGCAAGCTGCACAAGCTGAGACTTGGTCGCGTCGCGGAAATACTGATCCCAGGTGTAGTTTTCCTTACCCTCTTTGTTCAGGGGGCAGGTCTGCTCGTCGAGAGGCTTGGTGGTGTCCAGCTGCAGAAGGGTGGAGGCGTAGTTGCCATAGGTGTTCATAAGGCTGATATACTGCATATGATATACATAGTTGCACTCAGCCACGGAGAAGCCGCGCTCGCCGACGGAAATGGTCGTGTCGCCGACGGTAACTTCGGTGTTCTTGACTGTCAGCGCGTCAAGCGATCTGTACAGTGCGCCGGAGTTGAGGTAAATTGCAAATGCAAAGAAGATGACCAAGGCAACGCCTACGATGATCCATTTGGTCCTCTGCTTTTTTTTCTTGTCGGCTTCCTTTTTCGCATTGATGTCCTTTGCATAGGAGCCTTCGCTGCGAGCGGTCTGCCTGTTTTTTCTTTCGGTTGATGCACTCATGTCTTGTCTTCCTTTTTAATTTGGATGTGATTTATACATTATACCCCAAAAGCACGGCGGTTTCAATACCAAAGTTGCGGCATTGGCGGCTTTGTGGTACAATTGACTCAAACTGATTTAAACTATGGCTAAACATTTCGGAGATGCAAATTGAAAACTAAAGGGAAAAAACACAGAGGCCGGGGCTGCCTGACGGCGCTTATCATTCTTGCGCTGATCGCGGCGGCCGCGGCATTTTTGATAAAAGACAGCAGAGAAGACCTTGAGATAAGCCGCTACGAGGTGGCATCTCAAAAGCTTCCGGAGAGCTTCGACGGATTTAAGATCGTGCAGCTGTCGGATCTTCACGGCGCGGAGTTTGGCGAGGACGGCATGGAGCTTGTCGATAAAGTCGGCTCGCTTGAGCCGGACATGATCGCGCTTACGGGTGATTTCGTGACCGACGAGGGCGACCTCGCTGCCGTCGAAAAGCTCGCTGCCAGACTTGTTAAGCTGTGTCCGGTGTATTTCATCAGCGGAAATCACGAGTTCGGCTCGGGACTTGCCGTCAAGGTCCGGAACATTTTGGAGCGCGCCGGCGTAAAATATTTAAGCAATGAATATCTGACGATAAGCCGCGGCGAGGACGAGATACTCCTCGGCGGAGTTGAAGATCCGCTGGCCTATGCAGACATGCTCAGCCCCGATGAGCTTGCACAGAAAATGAACGATGCCGCACCGGACGCGTTCAAAATACTGCTCGGGCATCGGAACTACTGGATGACCGAATACCCCGAGCTGCCGGTTGATCTTATATTCTGCGGCCATGCGCACGGCGGACTTATCCGCATCCCAGGCGTGGGCGGGCTTATCGGAACCGACCGCCGCCTGTTCCCCGATTTCGATGCAGGAGAATACAACAACGGCCGCTACACACTGATCGTCTCGCGCGGCCTCGGAAATTCCGTGCCGATTCCGCGCATTTTCAACCGGCCCGAGATAGTTTGCGTTGAGCTCTCGTCAGCTTACGCTCGGGCGTAAATAAAAATTTTTGTCATGTTTCCATAGTGCCGGGCATATACTGAAGGTATGCTGAATTTGAGCTGAGGTGAAAAACATGGGAACAGATATTGACGATATGATATTCGGAGACTACGATCCCGGTCCGAGTGATCGTTGAAAGTCCTGCTCTTGAGCAGGACTTTTTCATATCATTTTCATATCACGGCGCGGAAAACTATGCTCTTTCCGTCGGATGTCTCGGCATTTATGCTGCCGCCGAGCGCCTGGACGATGGCTCGCGCTATGGCAAGGCCGATGCCGGTTCCGCCGTCGTAAGCGCGCGATTTGTCGGCACGGTAGAAGCGGTCGAAGAACCTGTCAATGTCGCCGAGCGAGTCCGGCGGACAGGTATTATAGACCTCGATAACCTTATTTTTATGCTGCGCGCAGACCGACAGGCGGATCTCGCCGCCGTCATCGGAGTATTTAAACGCGTTGTCGAGCAAAATCGATATAAGCTGCTGCACGGCGGCCATGTCGCCGGTCATGTTGAGATCGGGTGCAATGTTCTGGCTGTAGCTCTTGCCCTGCGCCTTTGCGCGCATTTCAAACGGCTCTGCGGCCTCCCATGCGGCGTCGCTGAGCGAAAAATCGCTCTTATCCGGCAGCGGCATGCCTTCGTCAAGGCGCGAGAGCATAACGAGGTTCTTCACAAGCTTTGACATGCGCACGGTCTGCTTCTGGATGTTATCGACCCATTCGTTGTCGCCGTTTTCCATTTTTAAAACGTCCGCGCTCGTGGATATCGAGGTCAGCGGAGTTTTAAGCTCGTGTCCGGCGTCGGTGATAAACTCCTTTTGCAGCTGCATATTGCGCACATACGGCGCGATAGCCTTTTTGGAAAACGCAGCAACGAGCGCAAAGCCTGCAAGCAGGCTCGCCGCCGCAACGATGAGCGATACGTTAAAAAGAGTTTTCATCGACTGCCGCTCGGGCGAGGCGTTTAAGAATATGACCGCCGCGCCGGACGAGCCGCTTTTGAGGCAATAGCGATAGTCGCCGTAATAGCCCTGTGTATGCCCCGACGACAGCGCGTCGGACGCGTAGTAAAGCGCCTCCTGCGCGCTGACGGTGGCAATATAATCGCTGAACACGCGCGTCGCGTTGCCGTCGGAGTCGTACACCACGGCAAAATAGCGCGTCATATATTTTGTCTCCGGCGAATTATCGCTGAATATATCCGGCAAGGTGAAGCTTGACGAGCTGCTGTAGGGGTCCTTACCGGTGATTACCAGCGAGTTTATCGTTTCGTCGAGCCTGTTTGTTGTTATATTATAGTTCCACAGATTTATAGCGACCAGCAGCACGAGCGTAACGGCTCCCATCGCCGCCATAGCCGAGGCTATAAATCTGCGCCGCATTTTCGTAAGCATCATTTTGCCTCCAGCGCATAGCCTGCGCCGCGAATGGTTTTTATCTCAACATCCGCGTCAAGCTGCCTGAGCTTCTTGCGCAAAAAGCCTATGTATGTCCACACAACGTCCGTTTCCGACTCCGTGTCGAGATCCCAGACCTTCTGCATGAGGGCATCCGTCGAAAAAACGCGGCCGCGATTTCGCATGAAAAGCTCCATGAGCTGAAACTCCTTATTATTAAGGCGCACGCTGCCGCCGACGGAGGAAAGCGTGTAGGAGCTAAGATCAAGGCTCGTGCCGCCGACGCATATAACGTCGGGCGCGTAATTTCCGCTGCGGCGTGTGAGCGCGCGCACGCGCGAGATAAACTCGCCCATGGCAAAGGGCTTGGGCAGATAGTCGTCCGCGCCTGCGTCGAGGCCGGCTATGCGGTCCTCAACCTCAGCCTTGGCCGTGAGAAACAGCACCGGCGTTCCCACGCCCTTTTCGCGCGCGCGCTTTAAGACCTCAAGCCCGTCAAGACCGGGCATCATTATATCAAGCACCACCGCGTCGTAGGAAACCGACAGCATATATTCAAGCGCGTCGAGTCCGTTGTGAACCATATCGACGGCAAAACGATTTTTTTCGAGAACAAGCTTCAAGGCCTTTGCAATGCCGACCTCGTCCTCCGCTATAAGAATACGCATAGTATCATCTCCGATACACATATTAATATACTCAACTGAAACGAACCTGAAATCATTTTAACAGCGCAGGTGAAAAATTCAAAGCATGTTTTTTCAAATTCACATTTTGATAACAAAACTTTTTCAGCTCATTTCAGGTTCGCGGCTTATTCTCATGACAGTTCCACGAAATACAGGTAACTGCCCACCGGGCGAGCAAAGCTTCGCCGAAGCGGCAGACCAACAACGACCGCCGGATTGACAAATGCGGCGAAAAGATACATTATGTGCTAAAGATACATTATGTGCTCAGTCACAAGGAGGCCACCAGCATGGATAACATGGAAAACAAAAACGAAAACGTTCAGGATCAGCAGAACGCACCGGTTGACGGTGAATACAGCTTCTTTTACGGCCACAAGCCGGAGGATGAGCAGAGCAATTCTCAGCAGACTCCCAAGGCCGAGCCGGAAATGCCCAAGGCGGATAAAAAGCCGTTCTGGAAAAAGCCCGGCACGATGGTCGCCGGCCTGCTTGTTGCCGCGATGCTCGCAGGCTTCGGCGGCTCGGCTATCGGAAACGCAGTGTTTGGCGGCTCGAGCGGCGGCACTACCGTCAACGAGGGCAAGCGCCCGACCTCGGTCATAAACACCGCAAGCATCGACACAAGCAAGCAGATGACCGCTGCCGAGGTTTATGCCAAGAACGTTAACTCCACCGTTGGCATCACAACTCAGGTAACGACGAACTACTGGGGCTACACCACGCAGTCGGCAGCATCCGGCTCGGGCTTTATCTATTCCTCCGACGGATATATACTAACAAACTTCCACGTCATAGAGTCGGCAAGCTCCATCAAAGTAACGCTCTATGACGGCACAAGCTACGACGCAAAGCTCGTCGGCTACGATGAGAGCAACGACATTGCCGTTTTGAAGATCGACGCGAAAAACCTCACCCCGGTTACGATCGGCGATTCGGATAACCTCAACGTCGGCGATTCAGTCATTGCGATCGGCAACCCTCTCGGCGAGCTTACCTTCTCGCTGACCTCGGGCGCGGTTAGCGCGCTTGACCGCGAGGTCACGATGTCGAACAACGTCACCATGAATCTTATTCAGACCGACTGCGCCATCAACTCCGGCAACTCCGGCGGCGCACTGTTTAACCTCTACGGCGAGGTCATCGGCATAACCAACGCAAAATACTCCGGCTCGTCCGGTTCCGGCGCGTCGATCGACAACATCGGCTTTGCCATCCCCATAAACTCCGTGCGCAGCATCGTTGACAGCATCATCGAAAAGGGCTATGTTGCAAAGCCCTACATCGGCGTTATGGTCGCAGATGTCAGCGACGAGGCCAAGAACTACGGCACCCCGGCCGGTGCGGCGGTTGCGTCCGTCACCGAGGGAGGCCCTGCCGACAAGGCCGGACTTCAGGCAAACGATATCATCACCGCCGTTGACGGCACGGAGATAAGCGGCAAGAGCGACCTCAGCTCCATAATAGCCGACCACGCCGCCGGCGATAAGCTCACACTTAGCGTTTATCGTCAGGGTCAGACCCTTACCCTGACCGTCGAAATCGGCGAGCAGACCACCTCTGCCATAGCCGACCAGCAGGACAGCCAGCAGAGCCAGTCGCAGCAGCAGACGCCCGGATTTTTCGGCTTCGGCGGCTGATATTTAAATAAGTCTCTTCTAATCACCTCGCTTTCTAATACCCTATTTAAAAACAACGGATGTTCGCCAGAGCATCCGTTGTTTTTTTCCAAAAAAGCATTGACTCGCGGTGTGGTGCAGGCGTATAATATACCTATCTTGTGAGCAGTCACTCACGACACAGTCTGACGGAGAACGGAAAATGTACAAAAAACTTGACGACAACGCAAAACAGCTCATCCTCGAAACGGGCATCGACGAATTTGCCGAGCGCGGTCTGGACAGGGCAAATATCAATGTTATAGCTAAAAAGGCCGGCGTTTCGGTCGGCGTTATATATAAGTATTTCGGCGATAAGGACAGCTTTTTTCTTGCCTGCGTGCGTCACTCGCTGGCGCTGCTCGACGCGGTTTTGAGCGAGGCGATCTCGCACGAAACGGATATAGAGTCCGGCATAGAGAGCATCGTGCGCGCGCTTATCGTCCACGCGAGAGAGCATAAAAGCCACAACGCGATGTATAACGAAATCACCTCCGGCGGCTGCAAAAAATACGCGGCCGAGCTTGCGCGCGAGATCGAAGGGCGCACGGCGAGGGTATATTCGGAGCTTCTTGAAAACGCGCGTGCGGCAGGCACGGTCGATCCGGGGCTTGACCCTAAGCTTTTCGCGTTTTTCCTTGACGATATGTTTATGATGCTCCAGTTTTCCTACAGCTGCGATTACTACGCGGAGAGAATGAAAATATTCTGCGGCGAGGACATTGCCGACGATACGGATAAAATGACGGAATGCTTTATGCGTTTTGCAAAAAACGCATTGAAAATAGGGAGAGGATAAAGAATGTATGTTATCGCGTATGACATAGGAACAACGGGCGTGAAAACCTGCCTTTTCGAGGCCGGCGAAACGCTGCGGCTGCTCGAGGGCGAGTATGAGGGCTACGGCCTTTATATCATGCCCGACGGCGGTGCCGAGCAGGACGCCGACGAATGGTGGGAGGCGATGAAGAAAAGTACTCGCCGCCTTATCGAAAAGACGGGGATAGACCCCGAAAAGATCGGCGGCATATCCTTCTGCTCGCAGATGCAGGGACTTGTGCTCGTCGATGAAAACGGCAAGGCCCTGCGCAGACCCATGAGCTATATGGATCAGCGCGCGGAAAAGGAATTTGCCGAGTGCCAGACCCACGGTATAACGGTTTCGGGCGTGAACGTGCTCATGCTGCTGAAAAGCCTTGTGAGAACGCGCGCTGCCTCCACGAGCGTGAAGGACCCCCTGTGGAAATACAAATGGGTGCGCAAGCACGAGCCGGAGGTGTTCAAAAAGGTTCACAAATGGCTCGATGTTAAGGAGTATCTCATCTGCCGCTGCACGGGAAGATTCATCATGACGCGCGATTCGGCGTATTCGACGTTCCTTTACGACAGCCGCCCCGGAAAGGGCTGCTGGAGCCGCGAGCTGTGCAAAATGTACGGCGTGGAGTTTGACCACATGCCGGAGATAATTGAATGCACCGACGTTGCAGGCCCCCTGAGTGAAGAAGCCGCGGCAGAGCTTGGCCTTGCGCCGGGCTGCCCGGTCTACGGCGGCGGAGGCGATGCAACGCTCATCGGCGTGGGCGCCGGCTGCACCGAGATCGGACAGACGCACATCTATTCCGGCACCTCCGGCTGGGTCGGGACAGTTATCGACAGCCAGAAGGTTGATCTTGTTGCCATGATCGCCGGCATAGTCGGCGCGCAGGAGGGCAAGTACAATTACTTTGCCGAGATGGAGACCGCCGGAAAATGCTTTGAATGGGTAAAGGAACACCTTGTGCTCGACGAGATCGGCATTTACCTCAAAAAGATAAACGTCGCCGAGAGCAAGGAGACCGTATACGAAAGCCTTTATGATTACATGACCGACACCATTGCGGCCATACCGCCCGGAGCCGGCGGCGTTATATTCACCCCCTGGCTGCACGGAAACCGCTGCCCGTTTGAGGACCCCAAGGCGGCAGGCATGTTTTTCAACATAAAGCTCGACACCGGCAAAACCGAAATGCTGCGCGCGGTGCTCGAGGGCATATGCTATCACCTGCGCTGGATGCTCGAGTGCGAGGATAAAAAGGTCAAAACCGGCGATACGCTCCGCTTTGTCGGCGGCGGCGCACTGTCGAGAGTGACATGCCAGATCCTTGCCGACGTGACGGGCAGAACCGTTGAGACCGTGGCCTCGACAAAGGATGTCGGCGCCGTGGGCGCCGCGATGCTCGTCGCGGTCGGAAGCGGACTTATAAAGGATCTTTCCGAGGCCGGAAAGCTCATAAAGCCTGAGGGCAGATATGAGCCGAACGCCGAAAACAAAGCGCTTTATGACAAAAACTACGAGGTATTCAAAAATCTTTATGCGGCAAATAAGAAAAACTTTGCCGCGCTGAATTAAGGAGGGCATAAGCGTGGAAGAAAAAATCGCAAGAGAGCTTATCTGCGACACCGGACGCGAGCTTTTGAAAACCGGCCTTGTCGCAAGAACATGGGGCAACGTCAGCTGCCGGCTGGACAAAAGCAGCTTCCTCATAACCCCGAGCGGCCTTGACTATCTCAAAACTATGCCGGAGGACATAGTGTACGTAGACTTGAGCACGATGGAATGGGAGGGCAAGCACAAGCCGTCGAGCGAAAAGGGCGTTCACGCGGCGGCATACGAGCTGTTTGACGATGTCGGCTTCGTTATCCACACGCATCAAAACTGCGCCTCGGCGATCGGCCTTGCCGGATTTGACAGCATGGATATAACAAGCGCCGAACGCGAGGCTCTCGGCGGCGTTGCAAAGGCAGAGTACGGCCTGCCCGGCATGAAGAAGCTCAAAAACGCTGTGAAAAGCGCTATGCAGACCGGCGCGCACACCGTTTTCATGGTAAACCACGGCGTTGTGGTCTGCGGAAGCGATAAGAAGCAGGCGATGGAGCGCGTGCAGCTTTTGGAGGATATCTGCCGCCGCAATCTGCACCTCGGCAATGCGGCTCCGAAGCGTCTTTCGGAGAAGAAAGCAACAGAGCTTATCTCCGCGGTAAGGCAGGAGATACCCACGGCGGAGCTGTCCGGCGGCGACGCGGCCGTCATGTGGTCGGGCAAAAGGAAAACGCTTCACGCCCAGCTTGACGACATGGCGCAGATGCTCGGCTCGCATGTTCCCTGCGTCAGAGCATCGGCGAAGAAGGCGGTCAAGGCGCTGTCTGCGCGCGATGCGGTGTTCGTGCAGGGCATCGGCGCGATCGTAAAGGCCGACGATCCGGACGATCGCGAGGCACTGAAGCTTCTGACCGAAAAATCGGCACTGTGCGCGCTGCACACGGAGGCCATGGGCGCAAAGGTAAAGCTCGGTGCGGTCGATACGGCGCTGATGCGCTTTGTGTACAAGAAAAAATATTCAAAGAGGAAGGGATGACATATGAAGGCGGAGAAAAAGAAAGAAACTGCAAGAGTCATAAAATTCATTCTCTTTTCAGCTTCTGCCGGTATAATCGAAACCGTTGCAATGATCCTCTGCGAAGAGGTCATAAAAATCCCCGGCCACTGGGTATGCTACACGATAGCGCTTGTGCTCAGCGTTTTGTGGAACTTCACGTTCAACAGAAAGTTCACCTTCCAGAGCGCAGAAAACGTGCCGAAGGCAATGCTTCTTGTGTTCCTGTTCTATGTGCCGTTTGCTCCGTTTACGATATGGAACGAGCATTTCCTTGCCGATACGCATGGCTGGAACGAATACGCAGTCCTCGCCATCAATATGGCACTGAATCTTACGCTTGAGTATCTGTGGGATAACTTCGTCGTCTATCGCCACAGCAAGGACACAAACGATATAGCCAAGAAAAAACTCGAAAAGGAGAAAAATGAGCATGAATAACTGTGCAATAAGCAGATGGGACGATCCCAATGAGATCAACGCAAAGCTCAAGGAGCTGACCAGCCAGCCCATATGGGAGGTCACCGACGAATATTACAAAGACGTTGTTATGAAATACTACGACGAAAAGTGCAAGGCCTCCAGAGCCGTGTACGAGGAGTCGAAAAAGTATATCCCCGGCGGCGTTCAGCACAACCTTGCGTTCAACAAGCCCTTCCCCATGTGCATGGCAAAGGCAGAGGGCGCATATCTGTACGATAAGGACGGCAACAAGTACATTGACTTCCTTCAAGCAGGCGGCCCGACCATCCTCGGCAGCAACTATCCCGTCATCCGCGAAAAGGTCATCGAGCTTCTCAACGAGTGCGGCCCCGTAACCGGTCTGCTGCATGAGTCGGAGATGCTCATCGCACGCGAGATCAACAAGCACATGCCCAACGTTGAAATGTTCCGCATGCTCGGCTCTGGCACCGAATCCGTCATGGCCTCGCTGCGCATTGCGCGCATAGCTACCGGCAAAAAGCGCATCATCAAGATCGGCGGCGCATACCACGGCTGGTCCGACCAGATGGTCTACGGCCTGAAAATCCCCGGCAGCCGAGCACTGCTCGAGTCGCACGGCATTCCCGGCGGTGCTTACAGCACCACCGACGAGGTTCGTCCGAACGACCTCGATATGCTCGAGCGCATGCTCAAGCGCAACAAGCTCCTCGGCGGCACCGCGGCAGTCCTCCTCGAGCCTGTCGGCCCCGAAAGCGGCACGCGCCCCGTTGCGCACGACTATAACAAGGGCGTTCGCGCACTGTGCGATCAGTACGGCGCACTGATGATATTCGACGAGGTCGTCACCGGCTTCCGCGTGGCGCTCTCCGGCGCACAGGGCTACTTTGACGTGGTTCCCGACCTCACCGTTTTCGGCAAGATCGTTGCCGGCGGCTACCCCTCCGCAGGCGGCGTCGGCGGCAAGAAGGAGTACGCACAGCTCATGGCGGCAGGTCTTGCGACCGGCAAGCACAGAGCATACGTCGGCGGCACTCTGGCAGCTAACCCCCTGTCCTGCCTGGCAGGCTACACCGCCATTCAGGAGATCGAGCGCACCAACGCCTGCGAGGTCGCAGGCAGAATGGGCGACAGGCTCTGCGACGGACTCAAGGAGCTTATCGACCGCTACGGTCTGCCCTTCGTTGCGTATAATCAGGGATCGATCGTCCACCTCGAGTGCACCGGTGCAATGAGCTTCGACTTCTCGTCGATGTCCTTTGTCAAGTCCGCAGTGGGTCTGCTGCGCAACAAGGACATGATGTATGTCCGCAAGGACTCCATGGAGCGCATGGGCGCAGCTTATATGGCAAACGGCATCGTGACGCTCGCCGGCAGCCGCCTTTACACCTCGTTGGCTGATACGCCCGAGATCATCGACGAGGCGCTCAACCGCTTTGAGGAAGTTTTCAAGCATGTAAGCAAAACCGACAAGGGCCTTGTAAAGTAAAGATAAGTGTGAAAGCCCACCGCAGCCGCGGTGGGCTTTTCTTGACTTTGGAGCATTGGCAATGTATAGTTAAATAGGTTTGCCCAAATAGAGAGAGCGAAAGGTAACAACAATGGAGAAAAACGAACACAAGCGCGACGGCTTCCGAAGCCGCAGCGGCTTTATCATCGCCTGCATAGGCTCCGCGGTCGGCATGGGAAACATATGGCGCTTCCCGATGCTGGTTTCAACATGGGGAGGCTTGACCTTCCTGCTCCCGTACTTTATATTTGTCATCCTCATCGCGTCCACCGGCGTGATCGAGGAGTTTGCCCTCGGCAGAGCCGGCGGTGCAGGCCCGATGGGCTCGTTCGGCATGTGCACCGAACTCAGATACGGCAAGCGCAAGGTCGGCGAGCGCATAGGCTACATACCCATCCTCGGCTCGCTCGCGCTCGCTATAGGCTACACCTGCGTTATGGGCTGGATATTCAAATACACCTTCATGTCCTTCACCGGCGATCTGTTTTCCATGGGACAGGATATGGACGTCATAAACGGCACATTCGGAGGAACGGCAAGCGCATGGGGCGCGAACATATGGATCATCGTTGCCATAGTCGCAAGCTTTGCCATCATGTCATTCGGCATTGCCGGCGGCATTGAAAAGGCCAACAAGGTCATGATGCCGGTGCTGTTTGCGCTGTTTCTGGCACTGGGAGTGTATATTTTCACGCTCGACGGCTCGTCGGACGGATATAAATATATCCTCACCATAAATCCCAAGGGTCTTGCAGACCCCAAGCTGTGGATATACGCCTTCGGCCAGGCGTTCTTCTCGCTGTCGGTTGCCGGCAACGGAAGCGTCATTTACGGCTCGTATCTCAGCCGCGAGGAGTGCATCCCCTCGTCGGCGCGCAATGTTGCGATCTTCGATACGCTCGCGGCGCTGCTTGCGGCGTTTGTCATCATCCCGGCCATGGCGACCGGCGGCGCTCAGCTTGACACCGGCGGCCCCGGACTTATGTTCATCTTCCTCGTCAACGTCATCAACGGCATGGCCGGCGGAAGGATAGTCGGCATAGTGTTTTTCGTGTGCGTGTGCTTTGCCGGCATAAGCTCGATAATAAATCTCTACGAAGCGCCGGTTGCGTTTTTGCAGGAGAAGTTCAAGCTCAAGCGCGTTCCGGCAACGGCGGTCATTCACGTTCTCGGCTGCGCGGTCGCGCTGTGCATTCAGGCCATCGTGTCCGAGTGGATGGACATCGTTTCGATATACATCTGCCCCCTCGGCGCGCTTATCGCCGCAATCATGTTCTTCTGGATCGGCGGAAAGAAGTTTGCGCTCGAGGCCGTCAACCTCGGCGCGCGCAAGCCCATAGGCAAGTGGTTTTACCCTCTGGGCAAATACGTCTACTGCGCCTGCGCGCTCATAGCGCTCATCGCCGGCGCCGCCCTCGGCGGCATCGGCTGACGGCTGGTTAAAATATGCAAAAAATCCGTAGCAATTGCTACGGATTTTTTGCGCTTTCCGCATTACCGGAACAGGTATTCACCGGCTTCGACGGTGGGCAGAAGTGCGGAAGTGTCGATAAGCTCGGAGATATTTTCGGCTGTGACGATCTCGCAATCGGCCAGCGGATTTATGCCGCCGTTAAAGGCGCCGCTCATGACGCTCGGCTTATCCACCGGCAGTATCCGCCGCCCGTTTTCACATATGAAATACAGGCGATAGTCCACGTCGCGGCCGCTTGTTGCGTGCAGGGCGAGCTGACCCAGCAGCGGATACATCTGCTCGAACATTTCCGCCTGCGTCACCTCCAGAAGATACACATCGCCGGCGCTCTCCGGCTTTCGGCCTATCCATTTCTTGATTATCCTCATAGCGCTTTCTCCTTGCCGTTTTTTTGAGCGTAGCACCTAACGGACTGTGTTGTCAATAATATATTGGAAATTTCATCATACCATTTACAGAGGTGATGGTATGAAGATCTACGTTGTCAGGCGCGGCGACAGCCTGTATTCGATAGCAAAGGCAAACGCAAGCTCCGTGCAGGAGCTTGCCGCCATAAACGAGCTTAGCGACCCTGCGCGCCTGAGCATCGGGCAGGCGATAGTCATTCCCAGCCGGGCGCGGCCGGACGCCGAAACGGAGGTAAACGGCTATGCCTATCCGAACATCAGTGAGCGGCAGCTGGCAGCCGTTATGCCGCAGCTTACATACCTGTGCCCGTTTTCGTGGCGCATTGACGCACTGGGCGGCATAACGCCTGTTGAGGATTCAACCATGATAAGCGCTGCGTGGGAGGGCAGCTGCGCTCCGCTTCTGACGCTCACGAACATCGGCACAAACGGCGGATTTTCAAGCGATATCGCCCACAGCATATTCAGCGACACGGCGGCGCAGGATGCGCTTGTTGAAAACACGCTTGCGGCTCTGCGAAGCCGAGGATATTATGGCGTAAATCTCAACATCGAGTACGTTCAGCCTTACGACCGTGAGGGCTACAACGCATTTTTAAAGCGCATGTCCGAAACACTGCACGCAAACGGCTATATGCTCTCAAGCGCCGTAGCGCCCAAGACCTCGGACGATCAGTACGGCGTTCTGTACACCGCGCATGATTATGCCGCCCACGGGCAGTACTGCGACAGGGTGGTCATCATGACCTACGAGTGGGGCTATACCTACTCATCTCCGCGCGCGGTGTCGCCCGTGAACGAGATGCGCAAGGTGCTGTCCTATGCTGTGACGAAAATTCCGCCGTCGAAGATACTGCTCGGCTTTTCAAACTACGGCTACAACTGGCTGCTGCCGTGGAAGCAGGGGCAGGCAGCGCAGGTGATATCCAATGCGGCCGCGGCCTCGCTTGCGGCGAGCGTCTTTGCACAGATAAAATTTGACGAGACTGCTCAGGCACCGTTTTTCAATTACACCGACCCTGCCGGAAGGCGGCACGAGGTGTGGTTTGAGGATGCGCGCAGCGTGCGCGCGCGGCTTGCGCTGGTACGAGAGTTCGGCCTTGCAGGGATAAGCATATGGACTGTGAATATGCGCAATCGGGCAGGGCTTGCAGTGCTCGAAAGCGAGTTTTCAAGCGAAAAGATAGTGTAAAAAACCGGCGGACTTCGTGTCCGCCGGTTTGGCATTTTGTGCTGTTATATTAGCCGAGACGCTCGGAAATGACCTGTGCGACTTTTACGCCGGAGGCTGCTGCCTGAGCAAGACCGCGCGTGATTCCGGCACCGTCGCCGATGGCGAAGAAGTTTGAAAACTTCGTTTCAAGCTCGCCGCTGAGCTCAAGACGAGAGGAGTAGAACTTGACCTCTGCGCCGTAGAGCAGGGTGTCGTAATTAGCGGTGCCCGGAGCAATCTTATCCAGAGCGTATATCATCTCGATGATATCGTCAAGCTGTCTCTTCGGAAGAGCAAGGCTCAGGTCGCCGGGAACGGCTGCGGTGAGCGTCGGACGGGTGTAGGACTGCGCCAGACGGTGCTCATTCGTGCGCACACCCTTGACGAGATCGCCGAAGCGCTGGACGAGAACGCCGCCGGAGAGCATGTTGCTGAGCGAGGCGATGTGCTTGCCGTAGCGGTAGGGCTGATCAAAAGGTTCGGTAAAGCGGTTTGACACGAGAAGCGCGAAGTTTGTGTTTTCGCTGCGCAGAGCGGGATCGGAATAGGAATGGCCGTTGACGGTGTTGATGCCCTCAACGTTTTCGGCAACGACATGGCCGTAAGGATTCATGCAGAAGGTGCGGACCTTGTCGCCGTACTGCTTGGTGCGATAGATGAGCTTGGACTCGTACACAACGTCGGTGATGTGCTCAAACACGGTTGCCGGAAGCTCGACGCGCACGCCGACATCGACCTGGTTGTTTATAAGCTTCACGCCGAGCTTGCGGCACTGCTCTGAGAACCACTCGGCGCCGCTTCTGCCGGGCGCAACGATGAGGTAGCGGCACTTTATGTCGTCACCCTTTTTAAGGCCGAGCGAGTAGCCGTCGCCGTCGCGGTCTATGCTGCAAACCTCGGTGCGGAAGCGATATTCTATTACCTTGCACAGATCCTCGTACATATTCTGGAGGATGCGCAGATTGTTTTCTGTTCCGAGATGCTTGACCTTTGCCTGAAGCAGGTGCAGGTCGTATTTAAGAGCCTCGCGCTCGAGCGCTCTCGCCTCGGGCGTGTTGGTGGAGAAAGTCTTGTCGGTCGCGCCGTATTTCATGTTGACGGTATCGACGTAGTTTATAAGCTCCATGACCTCGTCATCGTCCATGAAATCGGTCAGCCAGCCGCCGAACTGTGTCGTGAAATTATACTTGCCGTCGGAAAACGCGCCTGCGCCGCCGAAGCCGCACATGGTGTCGCACACGCTGCAATGGATGCACTCCTTGACCTTACCTGCGACGATGGGGCAGTGTCTTGAATAGATATCTCCGCCCTGATCGAGTACGCAGATCTTAAGCTCCGGATGACGGGCGATAAGCTCGTAGCCTGCGAAAATGCCGGCAGTTCCGCATCCGATTATTGCAACATCGTATGAATTATTCATAAAAATGCCCCCTTATGTAGTCCGGGCCCAAACGAGCCCTCGGTATTATACGGATTTCGCGTGGCATAGTAATTAATAAATTGTAAATTTTCTGAGAAGTTCGGCAAGTTATTGGACACTTGCACTCAGGTGTGTATTGCCAATAACTTGACGGAATTTTAAAATGCCTATAAAATATTAAGGTACTATAAATTTTGAGATGGTGAGTAAATGTCAAACGAAGAGAAGAAGAGAGACATAGGAAAGCAGATACGCGAGGAAGCGTTTTCAATACCGAATCTGCTTAGCTATTTCCGGCTGCTGCTCATACCTGTTTTTATCGTGCTGTATGTGCATGAGGAGTTCACCGCGGCGCTTATAACGCTTGCCGTCAGCGGCCTGAGCGATATCCTCGACGGGCGCATAGCGCGCAAGTATAACATGGTGACCGACCTCGGCAAGGTGCTCGACCCGGTTGCCGATAAGCTCACGCAGTGCGCAATGATGCTGTGCGTTGCGATGCGCTATCCTGCGATGTGGTGGCTGCTGGGGCTGCACGTCGTCAAGGAAATTATCATGCTCGTCATGGGCTGGTATGTCCTTAAAAAGACCGACACGGTCAACAGCGCGATCTGGGTCGGCAAGCTGTGCACGGGCGTTATCTATGCCGTCATGATGCTGCACGTTATCCTGCCGTATCTGCCGCAGGCAGTCTCGATCGGCTGCACGGTCGTCTGTGCCGGACTGATCGTGCTGAGCCTTATTGTTTACACGGCAAGATATATTAAACTTCTCGGAGGAACGAAATGAATTTTCTCTATGCGCTGCTGTATATAGCGGCATTGGGCATACTGTCGCATTTTGTCGGCCAGGCGCTGCCGCGCGCGTGGTTTTCGGCGGAAAAGTTCCCGTACCGCGCGGCGGAGTGGGAAAAGGGCGGTAAGGTCTATGAAAAGCTCGGCATAAAGCGCTGGAAGGACTTTTTGCCCGACATGAGCCGCATCATGCCCGATATGGTCAAAAAGAAAGTTACAAAGCAGAGCCGCGAGCAGGGCATGGGCGTTCTGATCGCCGAGACCTGCGTTGCCGAGTGCGTCCACTTTTGGCTGATAATTCTGTCGCTGGGCATATTCGTTTTCTGGCGCGGCGGCTGGGCGGCCGTGTTCTGGCTGGTTTATAACATTTTGGGCAATGTTCCGTTTATGATAATTCAAAGATACAACAGGCCGAGACTGGTGCTGCTCGAGCAGCGCAGAAAAAGGAGGGCAACTGCACAGTGAAGGTACTCATATTAAGCTGCAACACCGGCGGCGGACATAACAGCGCAGCTTCCGCGATATGCACTTATTTTGAAAAAATGGGCTGCGAATGCGACATAGTGAATGCACTTGATTTTCTGCCGAAGGCTCGCGCGAAGTTTATCAGCCGCGGCCACGAGCTTGCATATAAATACACTCCCAAGCTCTACGGCGCGGGCTACCGCATCAGCGAGATGCTGCCGCAGAACCGCCTGTACGAGCAGAACGCAAAGGGCGCCGATGAGCTGTGCAAGGTGCTGTTTTCCGGAAACTATGACGTTGTGATAAGCGTGCACGTTTTTGCGGCAATGATGATGACCGAGCTGCGCGTCAGCCGCGAGATAAACATACCGAGCTTTTTCGTCGCGACCGACTACACATGCAGCCCCGGCGTTTCGGAGATAGTTGCCGACAGGTATTTCATTCCGCACGAAAAGCTGCGCGAGGAGTTTGCAAGCCAGGGCATCCCGGCAAGCAGGATCGTCGCCTCCGGCATCCCCGTGCGCGAGGAGTTCTGCCAAAAAAGCGATAAAAAGGCCGCGCGCCGCGCCTTAGGACTGGGCGAGGAGGGCAGAGTTCTGCTGCTTTGCTGCGGCAGCATGGGCTGCGGCCCGATACGCAGCATCGCCATGCGCATAGGCGAGATAATGGATGCAAGCGACAGCCTTGTTATCATCTGCGGCAGCAACCGCCAGCTCGAAAAGGATCTGCAATTCCTTGCCGGAGACGATATACGCATAAAGGTCTGCGGCTTTACGGACAAAATGAGCCTGTACATGGACGCGGCCGACCTCATCATAACAAAGGCCGGCGGACTGAGCACCACGGAGGCCGTCATGAAGCGCCTGCCGATACTGTTTATTGACGCCGTTCCCGGCTGCGAAAGCCGCAATATAGAGTTTATGACCGAAAACGCTTACGCTCTCGTGGCCGACACGGCCTCGGGCGTTGTAAACCTTGTCGATACCTGCCTGAGCGGCGCGGTCGATCCAATGGAGATGGTGCGCAGAAGGGAAAACGATTTCCCGTTCAATGCGGTAAAGACGATTTACGACACTGTATGCGAGGAGTACCGACGCTTTGATGCCGCGCGCTCGGACACGAAGGCCGAGTCTGTGACAGAGCCTGCGCGCAGCATGCCGGGCGCAGAGAAAAACATGATGCTCGTAATAAACCCCGTTGCCGGAAAGGGCGAGATGATGCGCCATCTGGCCGAGGTTACGGGCATATTCATGGATGCCGGTTACCGCGTGAGCTTTTATCCGACGCGCGGCCACGGCGACGCGACCGAGTACGTCAAGGCCTACGGCAGAGAGTACGACATGATCTGCTGCTCCGGCGGCGACGGTACGATAAACGAGACGATATCCGGTATGATAGCCGCCGGATTGGATATCCCCATCGGCTATATGCCGTCGGGAAGCACCAATGATTTTGCCGAGTTCCACGGCATAAGCTGCGACACGGTGAAAACTGCGAAGAAGATCGTTTCCGGCAGGGAGCACCGCGTTGACGTCGGCAGACTGGGAGATAAATTTTTCATAAACGCCGCCGACTTCGGCGCATTCACATGGCTGCCGTACACAACGCCCCAGCGCCTTAAAAACAAGATGGGCTTTTATGCCTATGTGCTCGACGGCATAAAGGATCTTGCCAAGCTGCAAAGCGAGCATCTGCGCATAACGATCAACGACCAAACTCAGGAGGGTGAGTTCATCTTCGGCGTTGTCGCGTCCTCAAGCGCACTTGCCGGTGCGCTGGATTTCTTCGGGCAGAAGGTCGTTGCCGATGACGGGCTGTTCGAGGTGCTGCTGATCCGCCGCCCGAACTCGCCTGCCGAGCTTCAGTCCACGATAGCGGCTCTGCGCGAGCAGAACCTCAATAACGAGCTTATCTCTTTCTGCCGAACGGACAGAATAGAGGTCGAATGCATGAAGAAGCTTGCGTGGGCGCTCGACGGGGAAAAGTGCGTTGGAGGCAGCCGCCATGCACTCGAGATGCTGCCGCGCCGCGTGAGAATAGTTTACTGATATGGTAAGGCTTAAAGATATACGGCTTATCGCGCTCGACCTTGACGATACGACGCTTTGCAGCGACGGAAGTCTTGCGGACAAAACGCGCGAGGCGATAGAAGCGGCGATAAACGCCGGGGTCGAGGTCGTCATAGCCTCGGGCAGGGCGTTTAACTCGCTGCCGCGAGCCGTTGCGGAGATCGGCGGAATACGCTATGCCATAACGTCAAACGGCGCCGCCGTTGCGAAAAACCCGGGCGGCGAGCGCATAGTGAGCCTTACCCTGCACCCGGACACGGTCCAAGGCATTCTCAAGCTTTTCGGCAATGAGCTGCTTGAATGCTTTATCGACGGTCAGGCATACTGCGATGCACGGTATATGGCCGATCCGATGCGCTTCGGCTGCTCTGCGGCGTATGTCGAGTATGTAAAAACAACGCGTCTGCCGGTCGATGATATGCCCAGCTTCATGCGCGAGAATGCCCGAAGGCTTGACAGTGTTGACGTTTTGTGCGCATCAAGTGGGCACAGAGCCGAGCTTTGGGAAAGGGCGCTTAGTCTCAATAACGCTTACATAACAAGCTCGTCGCCCCGGCTTATCGAGATCGCCGCCGCGGAGGCGGGAAAGGGCGCATCGCTCAGGCGGCTGTGTGAGCTGCTTTCCGTTCCGGCGCAATGCGTTGCGGCGTTCGGTAACGGTGATAACGATGCGGACATGCTCTCATTTGCGGGGCTCGGCGTTGCAATGGAAAACGCGACCGCTGCCTGCATTGCCGCAGCCGATGCCGTTTGCGCGTCGAATGATGAGCACGGCGTTGCGCAAATGATATATAAAATTTTAGGAGATACGAAAAAACAGTGATACGAGAAGCAAGACCCGTTGACCTTGACGCGATAGAGAGAATTTATGACAACATCCATGCCGCCGAAGAAAGCGGCAAAGTGAAAATAGGCTGGATAAGCGGCGTGTACCCAGTGCGCGCAACGGCCGAGGAGGCCATACGCCGCCGCGACATGTTCGTTTTTGAGGAGGATGGGCAGATCCTTGCCGCGGCGATCATAAACAAGACGCAGGTCGATGTGTATAAGGGAGCAAACTGGAGCTTCGAGGCCGACGATGACGAGGTGTGCGTTCTGCACACGCTTGTGGTCGAACCGAGCTGCTCGGGGCGCGGCGTAGGGAGCAGATTCGTTGAGTTTTACGAAAAATATGCGCTCTCACGGCACTGCACGGTGCTGCGCATTGACACCAACGCCATAAACTCGGCGGCGCGCAGACTTTACGCAAAGCTCGGCTACCGCGAGGCGGACATAGTCCCCTGCGTTTTTAACGGCATCCCGGACGTGAATTTAGTCCTGCTCGAGAAAAAGCTGAAATAAAAAAGAGAGGCATTGCCTCTCTTTTTTATTTGATAACAGTACTTATTACGGGCTTGCCCTCGCGGTCGAGCAGGGGAGTCAGGCCGCCGGAGTTACCGGAGTAGTGGTAGAGATAGTTTACGCCCGTCTCTTTATCGACCCAGACCTCCATTACGTCGATCGCGCCCTGAGAATAGACCTTTTCAAAACGTTTTTCTGACATTTTGCTTAAGCTGACGAGAGTCGAACACGTATCGGTTTTGACGGGCAGATTTCCGCCCACGCTGCGTTAAAGCTCTTGACAATACGACAGTATTCTCTGCGAGCTTTGCCTTGCCTGAACAAAAATCTGCTCCGGCAAAACTGCAAAGCACCTGTCGGATGTGCTTTTCGAGATATTTTCGGCTTTCTTTGATGCAGGTGGGCTGGCGCCCATCAAGGCAAAAAAGGCGAAAATAGCCGGAAGGGTACGCCGACAGGCGATATGGGTTCGGCTCTCGTCAGCTTTTATTCCTTTCCTTATACATTTTTGCGGCGATGCTCATAGGGATAAGCGCAAGCGCCGTGACACACGCAGCGGCAATAAACAGCTCGTTTACCGGCAGATAGCCCTCGGCAATGCTGCTTATGTCATAGCCCATCTCGCCTGCGCGCTGAGCGGTGACGAAGATTAGGTTTCCGTTATCGACGACCTGATATACCTTTTCGCCGAAGGCGCGGCAGATCGGGTCTGCCAGCAGCGGACCGGCTATCATCGGGAAGAACACGAAGAACATTATCCTTATGCCTTCAAACTGACCGCGGTGCTCATCGGGGTACAGGCGCTTCATCCACACCGTCATTGCCTGCATGAAAACAACGTAGCCTATGCCGACAAGGATTATGCCGACAAAGCACGGCCAGTTGGCGGCAAGGTTCAGGGCGTTTTCCGTGTCGAACGTGCCCTGCATATTGCCGACGACGAAGTAGACAAACAGGCAGCCGAGAATGCTGAGTATCGTCGCGAATGCGGCGACGGCCGGAACCTTTTTGTTGTTTATGATCTTTATAAACGGTATGGACATCGCAACGGCTATCAGCAGCGGAATGCCGAGAATGAGGCTGGGATCGGTAAAGCCGAGGGTGTAGTTCATCCAGTTCATGATGTGGATGAAATAGCAGTTGTAGCCTATGAAGAATATGCACAGCGTGAGAAACACAAGAGCCAGCTCGCGGTTTGCGGCAAAGCGCCTGAAGTTGAACGTCGAGCCGAACTGGTGCCAGAAGCCTCCGTCCTTGACGGGCTTGAGCGTAGGCGCATCCTTGAGCAGGAAAAACGACGCTATGCCGACGAGAATGGTGACTCCGCCTGCAACGGAGAAAAAGATGATGTATCCTGCCTGCGGATTTGCCTCGGTGGCAAGTCCGTTTACGAACATGCCTCCGACGAGGGTGCCGACGAGCGTTCCGATAACGGGCAGCGTTGCCGCGACGGCACCGATCTGGCCGGAGTTTGAATCGTCCATCATGTCGGCATACCAGGCGTTGTAGCCTGCGTCGTTTGCCATCGAGCCGAAAAAGCTCATGATCGTGTCGGCTGCGACGATGGTGACGCCGACGAGCATCACGTCGTTATAAATGCTGTCGCGCAGATAGTGCGTAAGCCCGAAGGCAATGGTGAAAATTCCCCAGAGTATCGAGCCCCAGGCTATGAGCTTCTTGCGCGAACCAATGCGGTCGGACAGCGTTCCGAAAAACAGTGCGGAAAATGTCGTTGCCGTTGCCGAGCATATGGTCATTGCCGTAACAACGCCGAGCTGCGCGCCAAAGTCGGAATACAAAAAGTTTGCAAACCAGTTGTTTTCGATGACCCATGCTATCTGCGCGGAAAAGCCGATCACCAGCAGCAGAGTCCAGTTGAGCGCGCCGATGCCTTTTTTCTCGGCGCTTTTTGTGTTCCCCATTAATTCTTCCTCCCTATAAATTCTCTTACAAGAGCTTCATACTCATCCTTTGCGCACATGTAGCTTGCCGCATGCCCTGCACCGGGCACGAGCAGCAGCTTCTTTTCGCTTTTGCAGGCGTTGAATATACTGAGCGCCATGTCCTTTGGAACATAGCGGTCGCAGTCGCCGCAGATGTACAAAAGCGGTATCTCCGTCACGCTCACGCTGCGCACCGAGCTTGCCTCCTTGAAGCCGTAGCCGGCCTTGAGGAGGTTAACGTATTCAAAAACATCAACGAACATCGTCGGCAGGTGATAGAGCTTGCCGACAAGATTACGGAACACCGTGCTAAGATCGGAATAGCCGCAGTCGGCGATAATGCCGCGCACATTTTTGTTAAGGTCAAGATCCGCGCTTTGCAGAATGCTTGCCGCGCCCATGGACATACCGTGCAGATAGATATCGTTATCCGGGAAAAGCTCGGCGGCTTTGTTTGTCCACTGCACGACGTCGTATCTGTCCAGCGCGCCGAAGCCGATGTAGGTTCCGTCGCTTTTTCCGTGCGCACGCATATGGACGTATATAAGGTCGCAGCCGAGCGATTTATAAAAATCGTACATTGCCGCAAAATCGCAGGCAGGCTCGGACTTGTAGCCGTGGAAAAAGATCACCGTTTTGCCCGTGCCGCTGCCGCGCAGCATGTCTGCGCGCAGGGTAAGCCCGTCGTCCGAGACGATGCTTATCTCGTCAAAAGGCAGTTCGCGGAAGGGCCGGAAGTACGGAATATTGTGCGCCCAGAGCGCCTTTCCTGTCGGCTCGAGCAGGGAAGATGAGCTTGCGCCCGTCTCCGGAGTCGGGAAATTATCCTGCCGGAGTATAAGCACGCGGACAAATTTCATGCCCACTGCGTAAAAAAGCGCCAGCACGGCGCAGATAACTATAAGAACGATCAAAACAGCTGTCATAATATCACCAATGGTATTTTATTATATTTCTATTAAAATTGGAATAGCCAATATTGAAGAAAGGGGAATAATATTATATAATCCGTGTGTTAAACTGAGAAAAGGAGAAACAGTATGGAAAAGTCAAAAGTGTATTTCATAAAGGAAGTAAGCCCCGAAAACGTAGTGCACGCATATGAAGCGCTGGGCGTTGAGCTTAAGGGAAACGTTGCCGTGAAGCTGCACAGCGGCGAGCCGGGCAACCAGAACTTCCTGCGTCCGGATTTCATGAAGCCGGCCGTTGACCGCGTCGGCGGAACGATAGTTGAATGCAACACCGCATATGACGGACAGAGAGATACCACCGAGGCGCACAGAAAGACCATGCAGCTGCACGGCTGGGTAGAGATCGCTGATGTTGACATCATGGATGCCGAGGGCGAAATGACCATTCCCGTTGTCGGAGGCAAGCACCTTGATAAAAACTATGTCGGCAAGACGTTTCCCGAGTACGATTCCATGCTCGTTCTTTCTCATTTTAAAGGCCATCCGATGGGCGGCTACGGCGGAGCACTGAAAAATATCTCGATCGGCATTGCGTCAAGCTACGGCAAAAAATATATCCACGGCGTTAAGAACACCGAGAACTACTGGCATGCAGATCATGACAGCTTCCTTGAGTGTATGGCGGATGCCGCGAAGAGCATAGTCGATCATTTCGGCGGCAAAATGGCGTTTGTGAATATAATGAAGAACATGTCCGTTGACTGCGACTGCTGCGCCGTGGCCGAGGATCCAAAGATCGGCGATATCGGAATACTGTCCTCGCTCGACCCCGTCGCACTCGATCAGGCCTGTCTCGACCTCGTTTACGCAAGCGACGATCCCGGCAAGGGCGATCTGATCGAGCGCATCGAGTCGCGCAACGGAGTACACACCATCGAGGCGGCTGCGGCCATCGGCATAGGCGGCCGCGAATACGAACTTATAACATTATGAAAAAGCTTGTTCTCGGCGTCCTGGCGCATGTCGATGCCGGAAAAACAACTCTGTCCGAGGCGCTGCTGTATATCTGCGGCAGCATAAGAAAGCTCGGCAGGGTCGATCATCGAAACACCGCGCTCGATACGCACAAGATCGAGCGTGAGCGCGGAATAACAGTGTTTTCAAAACAGGCGCAGCTCCATACGGGCGGTATGGAGCTGTGTCTTCTTGACACGCCCGGACACGCCGACCTCACGGCGGAAACAGAGCGCACGCTCGACGTTATCGACTATGCGCTGCTCGTCATATCCGGCACCGACGGCGTTCAGGCGCACACGGAAACACTCTGGCGGCTGCTTGACCGGCACAATGTGCCGACGATCATTTTCGCAACGAAAATGGATCTTACGGGCAGCGACAGGCAGAGGATTCTCTCCGATCTGCGCGAGCGGCTCTCGGAGGGCTGCTTTGACCTTTCGGATAACTCGCAGGAAACGCGCGAGGGCATTGCCATGTGCGATGAGGAGCTTTTTGAAAAGTTTGCGTCCGGGCAGGACATTGCCGAAGGCGATATTTCGCGGCTCATACTTGAAAGAAAGCTCTTCCCGGTGCTGTACGGCTCTGGGCTTAAGCTTGAGGGCGTGCAGGAGCTTGTTGAGTTTATAGAAAAATACGCCGTCAGCCCGGAGTATCCCGAGCAGTTCGGCGCAAGAGTGTATAAGATAATGCGCGATGCGCGCGACAGACGCCTCAGCTGCATGAAAATAACCGGCGGCGCGCTGCATAATCGCGACAGCGTAAACGGCCAAACGGTCACGGAGCTGCGCGTATATTCCGGCGCAAATTACGAAACCGTGCAGGAGGCGCGCGCCGGCAGCATCGTCGCCGTTCAGGGGCTTGACGATACATATGCCGGTCAGGGTCTCGGCTTTGAGGGCGACGGCATGCAGCCGGAGACCGAAGCGGTCATGTCCTACAGCATCGGTCTGCCCGAGGGTACAGACGCGCTTGTTGCCTACAGGCAGCTCAAGCAGCTCGAGGACGAGGATCCTCAGCTGAAGATCGAGTGGAACGAGCGCCTGCGCGAGATAAGCGTGAAAATAATGGGCAAGGTGCAGACTGAGGTGCTCACCGAGCTTATCCGCGAGCGGTTTGATTTTGATGTGAGCATAGCATCGGGCGGCATTGCCTATAAGGAAACCATAGCGGAGCCGGTGCACGGCGTCGGGCATTTCGAGCCGCTGCGACACTATGCCGAGGTGCACCTGCTCATCGAACCTGCCGAGCGCGGCTCGGGGCTGAGCTTTGAAAGCCGCTGTCCCCTGGACGAGCTTGACCGCAATTGGCAGAGCCTTATAATGACAAACCTTGCGGAAAAAACGCATCTCGGCGTTCTGACAGGCTCGCCGCTTACGGATGTGAAGATAAGCCTCATAGCCGGCAGGGCGCATGTAAAGCACACCGAGGGCGGAGACTTCCGCGAGGCCGTGTACCGCGCGGTGCGGCAGGGGCTTATGAAAGCAAAAAGCGTGCTGCTCGAGCCGTGGTATGATTTTCGCATAGAGGTTCCGCCCGAGCAGATAGGCCGGGCCATAAGCGACGTGCGCGCAATGAGCGGAAAATTCGACACCGAGGGCAGCAGTGTCATAACCGGCATTGCGCCCGTTTCCGAGATGAACGGCTATGCCGAGACTCTTGCATCCTACACCTCCGGCAAGGGCAGGATCGTTTGCCGGGCGGCAGGATATTACCCCTGCCACAACGAAAAGCAGGTAGTCGAGAGCATCGGCTATGATCCCGAGGCGGATGTTGATAACACGCCCGATTCCGTTTTCTGCTCGCACGGAGCGGGAACGGTCGTGAAATGGAACGAGACGGAAAAGTATATGCACCTAAACCCCGATCTCGGCGGCGAGAAAGCGCCCGAGGAGTTCAGCAGGCCGCGTTATTTTTCCATTGACGACAAAGAGCTTGAAGCTATCATGGAGCGCGAGTTCGGCCCCGTGCGCCGCAGAATGTACACCAAAGCACAGACTGCGATCGAAGCGCCGGAGTATTCCGTTGCGCCGTCAAAGCGCGAGTACGTCATCGTGGACGGCTATAACTTTATTTTCGGAACGCCGGAATACAAGGAGCTGGCCGCCGCCTCGCTCTCGCTTGCGCGCGAACGCCTTTCCGATGTGCTGCGAAGCTATCGTGCAATGCGCGACTGCGAGCTTGTGCTCGTTTTCGATGGCTACCGCGTTGCCGGAAACACCGGCGAGCGCGAAACGCGCGGCATACGCACGGTTTACACCAAGGAAAACGAGACTGCCGATATGTACATTGAACGTCTTGCAAACGATATCGGCAAAAACTATTCTGTAAAAGTCGTCACGAACGACTCGCTCATCCGTCTGTCTGCCATGCGCTCGGGCGTTCTGCGCATGTCGGTGAAGGAATTTTCCGACGAGCTTGACGGAGTGATGAAAAGGATCATGGAGTACATTGATGGAAAACGATGAGCTTATCCGGCGCGCGGAGGATCTGTGCCGCCGATGCGAAAAAACGGCGAGCGTCACGCACACGGCTTTCCTGACGCCAGCAGAGCAGTTTGCGCTTGAGGCCTGGGCGAAGTCTGCGCCCGACTGCAAAATGCTGCTGTGCGGCGGAAACGAAGGATGCGAGCGGCGCGCTGCGTTCTTCCTGCCTTTTTATATGGAGGAGGACGGCTTTGATGCATCCGAATACATAAGCGTGCTGCACGCAAAGGCTCATTTCGGGCAGCCTTCGCACCGCGACTATATGGGCGCTGTGATGGGGCTTGGCATAAAGCGCGAGTGGCTCGGCGATATTTGGGTCAGCGGCGAGGATGCGGTGATATTCCTCATGCAGAGCGTTGAGCGCCATGTTGCCGACGGGCTTGACAAGGTCGGCAGATGCGGCGTAAAGGTATGTCCAGTGCCGCTCGGTGAGCTTAAAGCGCCCGAGCGCAGGGTAAAGCGCGTCTCGTTTTCCGTAAAAAGCATGCGCTTTGACGCGGTGCTGGCCGGAATATTCGGACTTTCGCGCACGGCGGCTTCGTCTCACATCGCAGAGGGGGCGGCGAGCCTCAACTACTCTGTTTGCATCAAAAACGACGCGCTCATATCGCCCGGTGACATTATATCGCTGCGCGGCTGCGGAAAGGCGGCGGTCTCCGCCTCCGGCGGAGTCAGCCGCAAAGGCCGGCTGTTCGTTGAAGCGGAAATATATAAATAAGTATGTTATACACAATGGCGGAGTTAAAATACTCCGCCATTAAAAATATATTTTATATAATTTGAAAAAATATTTATATAAAACTCTTGACAAATTAAAAAGAGAGGAGTATATTAAGCTCATAAAGAAAAAATATCAGGGTCGGGTCTCAGGATACGGCCCGTAAGCCATAGTGAAAGAGAGAAGGAGCCATGAAAAAGACACTTTACAGCCTAATGCTTTCGGATGAAGTGGTCGCCGAGGTTGACAGACTTGCTCACAGACTCGGAACGAATCGCTCAAATCTTATAAATCAGATCCTTGCAGAGCATGTGAATCTCGTGACGCCCGAGCGGCGCATAAACGATATATTCTCTGCTATCGAGCAGCTTATGACGCCGTCGCGCGAGCTTGTTCCGTTTGTTTCGCCGAATACGATGACAATGTCGCTCAAATCCTCGCTTGAGTATAAATACCGCCCGACGGTGAAATACGAGGTCGAGCTTTACCGCGGCGACAGCGACAGTCTCGGCGAGCTGACGGTCATTTTCCGCACGCAGTCGGCAGCGCTCATCCGCTCGATGACGGAATTTTTCCGCATCTGGAAGAGCATCGAGGATGCGCACCTGCGCCCCGTGATGGAGCAGGAGCCGCCGAAATATGCGCTGTATGACGGAAAATTCATCCGCTCCATTTCCGTTCCTAATCACGACTGCTCGTCGGACGAGCTGGCAAAGGTGATCGCGGAATACATCAAACTTTTTGACACCATGATGAAGGGCTATCTAAGCGGACGGCTTAACGCCCGTGACATTGAAGCCTGTTACTTCTCCCAGTTAAGGAGAGCAGATATTTTGATCTAATTTGAAGAAAAAGAAGGTGTTTTTATGAATGCACAGAACTTCACCCAAAAGACACTTGAAATGATCCAGACCGCCAAATCCATGGCGATGGAAAACAACAATCAGTATATTACCCCCGAGCATCTGCTGTATGCCCTCGTTGATCAGGACGGCGGCCTTATCCCGTCGCTGCTGGGAAAGATGGGCGTTGACTGCAATGCGGTGCTCTCCGAGCTTGACACGGCGATCGAGGGTATGCCCAAGGTCTCCGGCGACTATGAGATCTACCTCTCGCGCGAAGCCGATCGCGTTATGAACGCCGCCGAGAAATCGGCAAAGAGTCTGGGCGATGAGTATCTTTCCGTCGAGCACGTCATGATCGGCATTTTTGCCTCGCCCACGCCGGCGATAAAGCGCATTTTTGACGGCCACGGCATAACCAAGGCAAAATTCACCGAGGAGCTGTCGAAGGTCAAAAAAGGCCCCGTCACGGGCGATAATCCCGAAAACACCTATGACGCGCTTAAAAAATACGGCACCGACCTTGTCGAGCGTGCGCGCAGCAATAAGCTCGACCCCGTTATCGGCCGCGATACCGAGATAAGAAATGTCATCCGCATCCTTTCGCGTAAGACGAAGAATAACCCCGTGCTCATCGGCGAGCCGGGCGTCGGCAAGACCGCTATCGCAGAGGGACTTGCCCAGCGTATCGTCCGCGGCGATGTGCCCGAGGGACTTAAAAACAAAACAATATTCTCGCTCGACATGGGCGCGCTGATAGCCGGCGCAAAGTATCGCGGCGAGTTTGAGGAGCGTCTGAAGGCCGTGCTTGAGGAGATCAAGCAGTCCGACGGGCAGATCATCCTGTTTATCGATGAGCTGCACACCATCGTCGGCGCAGGCAAAACCGAGGGCAGCATGGATGCAGGCAACCTCTTAAAGCCTATGCTCGCGCGCGGCGAGCTGCACTGCATCGGTGCAACTACCCTTGACGAGTACCGCAAGTACATCGAAAAGGACGCGGCGCTCGAACGCAGGTTCCAGCCCGTTCAGGTCGATGAGCCGACCGTTGAGGACACGATCTCCATCCTCCGCGGTCTTAAAGAGCGCTATGAGGTCTATCACGGCGTGCGCATCCACGATAACGCCATCGTCGCGGCGGCAACGCTTTCAAACCGCTATATCTCCGACCGTTTCCTGCCCGATAAGGCCATCGACCTTGTCGATGAGGCCTGCGCGCTCATCCGCACCGAGATCGACTCCATGCCTGCCGAGCTTGACGACATGCGCCGCAAGATCATGCAGCTTGAGATCGAGGAAACGGCGCTTAAAAAGGAAACCGATAAGCTTTCGCAGGATCGTCTTGCAAAGCTCACCGAGGAGCTTGCAAACCTCAAGGACGAGTTCAACGAGCAGAAGTCCCGTTGGGAGACCGAAAAGGGCAGCGTTGACGAGGTCAAGAAGCTCAAGAGCCAGATCGAGCAGATGAACGCCGATATCGAGAATGCTCAGCTCAGGTATGAGTACGAAACGGCTGCAAAGCTCAAATACTCCGACCTGCCTGCGCTTGAAAAGAAGCTCGAGGAGGCCGAGAAGCTCAGCGAGGAGCGCAAGGCCAGCAGCATGGTGCACGACACCGTCACCGAAGAGGAAATCGCCGGCATCGTGGCCAAGTGGACGGGCATCCCCGTTTCAAAGCTGCTCGAGGGCGAGCGCGAGAAGCTGCTGAACCTTGATAAGGTGCTGCATAAATCCGTCATAGGCCAGGACGAGGCCGTGCAGAAGGTCACCGAGGCCATCTGGCGCTCGCGTGCCGGCATAGGTGACCCGAACAGACCGATAGGCTCGTTTATGTTCCTCGGCCCCACGGGCGTCGGCAAAACGGAGCTTGCAAAGGCTCTTGCAAGGTGCCTGTTCGACGATGAGCACAACATGGTCAGGATCGATATGACAGAATACATGGAGAAATTCTCCGTCTCAAGGCTCATCGGAGCGCCTCCCGGATACGTCGGCTACGACGAGGGCGGTCAGCTTACCGAGGCTGTGCGCAGAAAACCATATTCCGTCGTGCTGTTTGATGAGATCGAAAAGGCGCACCCGGATGTTTTTAACATCCTGCTGCAAATCCTCGACGACGGCCGCGTCACCGATTCGCAGGGACGCACGGTCGATTTCAAGAACACCATTATCATCATGACCTCCAACCTCGGCAGCCAGTATCTGCTTGAAGGCATAAACGATAAGGGCGAGATCGAAGAGAGCGCAAGGCAGCAGGTTCTGGCCCAGCTGCATCAGCAGTTCAGGCCGGAGTTCCTCAACCGCCTTGACGAGATCATCTGCTTCAAGCCGCTTACCAAGACGGAGCTTAACGGTATCATTGATATCCTTACCTCCGCGCTCAGGCAGCGCCTTGAGGACAAGAGCCTCGGCCTTGAGATCACCGACAGCGCAAAGCAGCTCATCATCGACCGCGGCTTTGACCCCGTGTTCGGCGCGCGTCCTTTGAAGAGATATCTCCAGAGCACCGTCGAAACGCTCATTGCGCGCGCAATCCTTGCAGGCGATATGCCGGCAGGCCACGTCATCAAGGTCGATGTGCGCGACGGCGAGCTTGTCTGCGAATAAAGAATAAAACCCGAAAACGGACGTTCGAGAGAACGTCCGTTTTTTGCGCTCAAAAAATATGCGTGGGATTTTCGGCCGCGTCGTGTATAATGGGATAGACAGACAGCGCGAAAGGAGGCGGTGATGTGCAGGAGAACACGGTCGAGTGGCTGCTGCTTGAGAAAAACGAACAGGGCATGGACGCGCTGCTGCTCCATTATGGGCCGCTCATGCGATACATCATTGCGCCTATCCTGCAAAATCCGCAGGACAGGGAGGACTGCCTTTCCGAGGTCTCGATGCGCGTGTGGGAAAAGATCGGGCAGTTTGACGGCGAGAAGGGCAGCTTTCGCGCGTGGCTTACGGCGATAACAAGGAACACCGCGCTCAACCATGCGCGCAAGGCCTCCGGCAGCAGTACCGAGGAGCTTTCCGAGAGCACGCCCTCGCCCGAGCCGTCACCCGAGGAGGCGCTGCTTAAAAAAGAGCGGCAGGAGGCATTAAGCGCCGCCTTGAACCGCTTATCGTACAAAGACAGACTTCTGTTTTACAGGAAATATTATTATCGGCAGTCAACCGCCCAGATAGCGGCGGAGCTTGGCATGACCGAGCGCGCCGTCGAGGGAAAGCTGTATCGCGTGAAAAAGCAGCTTCGCAAAAGCTTGGGAGGTGAGGCATGTGAATGATCGTGACTGGAGCTCCATGAGCGAAAAGGAATTTGAGACGATGCTCGAAGGCAGCGTTTCGGAAACTCCGCCGGAGGATGTCGTTGCGGAGATAACGCCGTGGAAAAAAGCGATGAACCGCGTGCTCGCCGGCATGGCGCTGTGCGCTATAACGCTCAACTTCCTGTGCCTGAATTACATTCTCCCTGCCGTCGGCATCGTGCTCCAGCTGCTCGGCTTTCGCGCTCTGCGGCGCGAGAATAAGTGGTTTAATGCATGCTTTGCCGTAACGATAATCCGCGCGGCCTACTTCTTCCCGACACTCGTTCTGAATACGACCATTTTCCATGCGACGATTCTGACGCCTTCCGTTACATCGGCCTTGACGGCGGCGAGCGTTGTTCTTATGCTTGCCGAGTTTGTCTGCCTCTGGCAGGGGCTGAGGGCGGTCAAGGCCAAGGTCGGCCTTCCGCCGAGCGCGAAATGCGCAGCAGCCCTCATCGTCTGGTGTGCCCTCATGGGCGTGCTGGCCGCTGTGCAGTATGAAGGTCTGATAATCGGTGCGGCAATGGTAGTAGCTTATATCTGCATTATCCGCAACCTTTGTAAGCTCTCCGGCGAGCTTGACGAGGCCGGATATTCGATAACTCCGCAGCCGGTGAAAGTGACGGATAAGTGCATCGTTATCGCACTGAGCGCCGTCGTTTTGGTCGGCTGCGTGTTGGGCTATGTCTTCGGCAGCAGCTATGCAATGGACTGGCGCGAGGCGGAGGAGTCTGAGAACAGCGGCGTTGCGGAGATAAAGGATAAGCTGCTCGAGCTTGGCTTCCCGGAGTATGTTCTGAACGATCTCACCACGGAGGATATCGCAGCCTGCGACGGCGCTCTGCGCGTCGTCACGGATGCCGAGGATAAGCCGGCAGACGGCGGCAGAACGGTAACGAGCGTATCGGGCAGCGGAGCAAGCCGCCGCATAGTGCAGGACACGGTTTACGACAAGAAGCTCCGCATGACCGGCGTCGCGGTGCAGGTATCGGATGAGCGCGAGCGGTGGGTCATTTTCCACCACTTCCTGTGGCTTACCGATCCCGGCTTTTACGGCACGGAGGCAGTTCAGCTCTGGCCGACCTACACCGAGATTTCGGATGGCTGGGCATCCGACGGCGAGGTGAGCGGCCGCGTTTTGTACGACCGCGGCGGCAAGACCTTTGCAGCGCCCTACCGTTCGCTGAGATCCGAAACCTACGATTACGACAGCGTCTTTTTCGGGATCAGAACGCGCAGCGATGTTTTTGCCTCGTTCTCCGTGCCGAGAAACGGTGAAAACTGCCGCGGATACGTCGCCTATGCGACCTCTGAGCTTGCGGATGACTACATCATCAGCAGTGAGATAAACTATGTGCATCAGCAAAGCTGGCTTCAGTATCCGGCGATGGCTGCCGAGGAATACAGAAAGTCGGGCTTTTGGGATGACAGCGGCGCATTCCGCACGATCCAGGACGCGCTTCAGTTTTACCCGACGGATGACGATGTTGAAATTATAAATTGATACAAGCAAAAAACCTCTCATGTCATTTGACGTGGGAGGTTTTCATATTATCGGTAAGTAACGATGCCGTTTTCGCCGCAAATGCGCTCGATCGCGCCGCTTGCAAGCAGCGTGTCAAGATGTGCGAGCGTTTCGCCGAAGGCGAAGCCCTTCTGCGAGGGCGGAAAGTCGGCCCAGTTTTTCGCTTTTATGCGCCAGGTCATCAGGCCGGCAAGCTCGTATGCGGTGACGCCCGGGCGCTCGTGAACGAGCCGCTCGGCCTCGTTGAGCCGCAGCCGGTGGTGCTCTATCAGCTGCTGCGCTCGCTCGCGCAGCGTAAGCTCGCCGCGCGCTCTGTGCGCCGGGAGCGCGGTTTCGATATCGAGGCTTTTCATAAGCTCCAGACTGCGCAGGTAATCGCCGAGCGAATCGGGAACGCCGTTCCACGCGCAGATGTTCGGGCTTATGTCAAAAAGAACGTGGTCGCCGAGGAAAATGAGCTTGCGCTTTTCGTCAAAAAGGCAAAGATGCCCCGGCGTGTGACCCGGTGTTGCAAGGCAGCGCAGCTCGTAGCCGCCGTAGCACAGCACGTCGCCGTCGTCAAGCTCGCGCGCCGGAAATGCGCCGGGTGCGAATTTTATCGCCGGGGTCTGTGCCGACCACAGGGAAAGATCCTCTTTCGGCATGCCCTCGCGCAAAAAGCGCGCGTGAGTTTCCTTGTGCTTGTCCTTTTCGGGCATCGTGACAACGCGGTGATCCGTCCTGCCCATCAGAACGCTGAAGCCCTCTCCGGCAAGATAAGCGGCGTTGCCGGTGTGGTCGGAGTGAAGATGAGTGATAAAAATGTCGGTGTTGTCCGGGGTGAGGCCGAGCTGCCGCATTCCGCCGAGCAGAGCCTCGCGGCATTCAGGGCGATTAAACCCGGTGTCGATAAGCAGATTCCTGCCGTCGGATCTTACAACATAGCAGTTTAGCCATTTGAGCGGATTGTTCGGCAGAACGATCGGAAAGGTGTATATATTATCCGCGACTTTTTCAATGTTCATGGCGGATACTCTTTCATGATATAGGCTTAAAATCGGGTTTTTGCTCGCGCTGCTGGCGCTCGAAGTCTGCGGCTTCCTTCATGTAGGGCAGCATGTGGTCGCGCACAAGCTCGGGCCACATGAGAAAATACGTCCCGAAGGGGTTTACGACGGCGTGGCGCTTGTTGTCAACGAGCATCTGGAAATAGTCCATCGGCTTTAAGCACACGCAGTCGCACTGATCCTTGAGCTTTCCAAACTCGTCGGGATCGGTGAAAATGGGGATGAACACCTGATTGTTCACGGTAAGCGTTATAAAATTGAGCATCGCGGAGGATGCGCCGTTTTTCTGCACGGCAAAGTACATCGGCGTTTTTGCAAGCTGCTCGAGCAGCATGGTCAGCGACTGCTGATCCTTGCCCTGCGACTGGCTGTATTTGCCGATGAGCTTTTTTATGCCTATGCGCGATATCTGATCTATCTGCTGCTGGCTAAGTTCCGAATTTGCCATAAATATTACCTCTCGACTAAGTTTTTCACCATCATACCACACATTGCCGCACTTGTCCATTGAGCAAAAATTTACGCGATAGCATAGCACTTGCATTGACAAATTACGCATTTTTGCTACTATCAAAGATGCCGATGCAGAAAGCAGCCTCGAGCTTTTTGCTCACGGCAGCATGAAAAGGAGAATTCTCATGGACATAAATATCAAAGTTAAGGACAAGATTGCGGTCGGGGACGAGACGCTCATCGTCTGCGGCAACAGCGACTACACGGTAAATTTCGAGCTTGACGCCGAGTGGGCGGAATACGACAAAAAGACCATGCGCATAGGCTATCGCAACGGCAAAAACAAGGATGTTGATTTCACGGGGTCAAGCTGCGCACTGCCTGTTATAAAAAAGCGCCCATGGATAGCCATCGGCCTTTACGCCGGGCAGCTTAAAACCTCGACTCCGGCGGTGTTCCGCTGCGCCGAGTGCATCACCGACAGAGATGACGAGCCGATCGACAAGCCCGAGGTGTCGCCATATAAGATACTGACGATAAAGCTCGGCGACAGGGTCGAAAGATACGAATACACCGGCCTTAAGGATAAAACAATTGAGGTCGCGGACGGAAGCGAGGTGAGCTACTGATGGCAAAAAAACTTTATGAGGAAGCGGATGTTCAGGCCGTTGCGGCGGCCATACGCCTGCGAAACGGCTCAAGCGCGACGTATAAGCTATCGCAGATGGCGTCGGCGATAGAGTCGCTGAAAACGGGCGATAAGTATGCGCAGACGGATGTTCCCGAGTACGTCAGGACCGAGGCGCTTGAGGTCGCGAAAAAGGTTAGCGCCGTGCAGACGACCGACAGCATAACCTTTATCGCCGCATCCGATGCGCACCACCACAGCGATGACGAATACATCGTAAACGGCAATCTGCACGCAGGAATGGCAATGAAGGCGCTCAGCTATATCTTGCCGGGCATTGACTTCTGCTGTTTTCTTGGCGACTACAGCATAGGCAGCGAGACGACTACGCTCGCACAGGGCAGGCAGCATTTTGCCGAGATAAACGCGATTTTAAAAGAGGGCTTTGGCGGCATTCCGCAGTTTCGCACTCCCGGCGACCGCGACGGCCTGCGCCGCGCGCTGGAGACAAACGACAACACATGGCTCCAGCCCAAGGAGATATACACCTATGTCGGCCGCTATAACGAGGGCGCGACCTACGGCAGCACCACCGAGGGCTACTGCTACCGCGACTTCGACGAGAAAAAGCTGCGCGTTTTCTGCCTGAGCACCGCCGAGATCGGCATGAACTGGGACAATGTTTCGCTTACGCAGCGGCTCTGGTTTGCAAGAGCGCTCAAGGCCGTCGGAGCAAAGGCCGGCTGGGGCGTTGTGATACTGTCGCACTATCCGCTCGACTTCACGGAAAACCAGGACAAGAACAGCTCGGCCAAAACTCTCGGCAATATTCTCAAGCAGTATATTGACGGAGGCTCTGTAACGCTCTCGGGCATGACGGTATCCTTCAAGGACTCAAACAGCGCGAAGATATACGCCGCGTTCCACGGACACACGCACAATTTTGCCGTTGCAAAGCTCAGCGATGTTCAGGACAGCGGCAACACGGAGTTTAACGTTCTGCGCGTGGCAACGCCGAACATGTGTTACTTTTACAACAACGAGTTTGGCGAAAACGAGGGCGCGGACTCAAACGGCATCGAGTACGGCGAGGCGACGACATACGCAAAAACGCACGACACGGCCGATGACACGTCCTTTGTCGTGAACGTCATAAATCCGTCGGAGGGGAAGATACACTCCTTCTGCTACGGCGCAGGCTATGACCGCGAGATAACGATCCCATCGTCGGGCGAATGACAAAAAGCCTCCCACGGAAATAACCGTGGGAGGTGATTTTTATGCCTCGCGCAGCTTGCCTCCGGCGGCAATGACTGCCGCGCGTGCAAGCACAAGGGTGGGGTCGATGTGTTTGTAATCAAGGCCGTACATATCAAATGCCGGGGGCAGCTCCGTGCAGCCGAGGATGAGCGTCTGCACGCCGTTATCGAAAAGCTCGCTGACTGCTTTTTCAAAGCCGGACGTGTCAAAATCGCGTCGGCCGGCCTTAACGCCGTTGTAGGTAAGATCCATGACTGCGGCCTGAGCCTCGGGCGAGGGGGTTATAAGCTCGATGCCGCTGCCGGCAAAGCAGCGTTCGTATATTCCGCTCTGCACCGTGCCGTCGGTCGCGAGAAGCCCGGCACGCGTGATCTCGTGCCGCATAAGCTCTTGAGCGGTCAGCTTTATCATGTGGAGCACGGGAACCGGCACGGATGCGCACACGGCGTCGTAGAAGCCGTGCGCCGTGTTGCACGGCATGACGATAAGCTCAGCCCCGGCCTCGACAAGGCGGCGCGCGCTCTGCGTCATCTGCTCCGTGGGGTCGGCTCCGCCGTGAATGAGCGCCTCGGTGCGGTCGGGGATGTTCGTGTTGCTGTCAATGATGACGTGCAGGTGCTCCTGATCGCAGCTTGCATCGGTGCTGTTTATGATCTTTGTGAACAGGTCGGCCGTCGCGGCAGGCCCCATGCCGCCGAGAATGCCGATGATTTTTTTGCTCATATAATTCACCGCCCAATTTATTGTCAGGCTATGACAAAATCAGAAAAGCCCTGAAATCGAATGACTTCAGGGCTTATCTTGGAGCTGCTGGGCAGATTCGAACTGCCGACCTCATCCTTACCAAGGATGCGCTCTACCTACTGAGCTACAGCAGCAAAGTTGATGCCCCTTAAAAAAGGGGCATCTGTGGCGACCGAGAAGGGACTTGAACCCTCGACCTCCGGCGTGACAGGCCGGCGTTCTAACCGACTGAACCACTCGGCCACGGCTCAGTTAATATAACAGATTTTTTGCCTCTTGTCAACAATTTTTGAAAAAGTTTTTTTGAGAAATTTTAATTTATTTGCGTGACTTAGGTTTTTTCTTCGCAGACTTGGACTTTTTGGCCGCCGCCTTTGCGGCCTTCCTGTCGGCAGATTTCTTTTCTTTCAGCGCTTTTTTTGTTTTTATCTCAACGATAACGTAATACCCGATGACTGCAAGTACCAAAAATGCGACATATGTATACCACGGCATATTTCATCCCTCCAATTCTTCGAGTATAAATATACATTAAAATGCAGCGGCGGTCAAGAAAACAAAAACATGTGGACAATGACAGACACAGTGAGATATAATATAACATTATATCAATCCCCAAAGGAAGGCCAAAATGAAAAAGAATCTGAGATTTATAATTGCCCTGATATTCGGCAAGCTGGCCATGTGGCTGCAAAAGCTTTTGGGCATGAACGCAAGCTATTTCCCCGGCAAGCTTGCGATAAAGCTCTGCCCCGATTTCCTCGGCAGGATAGACAAGCCCAAAACCATAATAACCGTCACCGGCACAAACGGAAAAACCACCTGCTGCAACATGATCCTTGACGTTTTGTCCGACGCAGGCTTCAAGGTGCTCAATAACCGCGCAGGCTCGAACACCGATGCCGGTATTGCCACCTCGCTCATATCCGGCAGCACCCTCGGCGGCAAGGCAAAGTTTGAGTACGCCGTGTTCGAGGTCGATGAGCGCAGCTCGCTGAGGATATATAAATATGTTCACCCCGACTACGCCGTGTGCACGAACCTGTTCCGCGACTCTATCCAGCGCAACGCGCATCCGGAGTTTATATTCTCGTTTATCGACTCCGCTCTGCCGGACGATACACACATGATCCTCAATGCCGACGATCCGATAAGCAGCCGCCTTAAAAAGGACAACAAGCGCAGCTACTTCTCCCTGAGCCGCCTGCCGACCGACAGGGACGAGTGCGTCAATATAATAAACGATATGCGCGCATGCCCCTATTGCGGCGGAAAGCTTCAGTATGAATATGTTCGCTATCACCACATCGGCAAGATGAAGTGCCCCGGCTGCGGCTTTGCCTCGCCCAAGGCAGACTATCTTGCCTCACCCGACTACGAAAAGCGCTGCTTCACCGTGCGCTCGGATAAGGGCGAGGAGGAGTATCCGCTTATTAACGACAGCGTGTTCAACACTTATAACCAGGTCACAGTCGTTACGCTTCTTCGCGAGCTTGGACTGTCGGCGGAGAATATTGCAAAAAGCTTTTCGCACATGAGCATCGTCAAGTCGCGCTACACCAATGTCGAGAAAAACGGCGTCGAGGTCGTGACGAACATGACCAAGGGGCAGAACCCCGTTGCGTGCTCGATCGTGTTTGACTATATCCGCTCGGAGCCGGGCGTGAAGGAGGTCATCGTTATGCTCGATGACCTGACGTATAAGAAAACGACCGAGATAGTCACATGGGTCTACGATGCAGACTTTGAGTTCTTAAACGATGAGAGCATAAAGCGCATCGTTGTCGGCGGAGTTAGAATGCACGACTATCACCTGCGCCTGCTGCTTGCCGGCGTTCCGGAGGAAAAGATCCGCTGCGTCGAGCACGAGACCGACGCTCCGGCCGAGCTTGAGCTTGACGGAACGGATAAGGTGTTTATCCTGCACGATCTTACAACGCCGCAGCTTACAAAGCAGGTGCGCGACGGCATACTTGCCCGTCTTGAGGAAAAGGAGGCACAGGCATGAAGATAGAGGTGCTGTTTCCCGAATTTGCAAACCTTTTCGGCGACTGCTGGAACTGGAAGTATCTTTCGCGATGCATGCCGGAGGCCGAGCTTATCGAAACCGGCTATAACGACGAGCCGCGCTTTGCTTCCGAAAAGGTCGATATGATAATCATGGGCGCAATGACCGAGCACGGCCAGGAGCTTGCGATAAAAAAGCTCATGCCTCATCGCGACAGGCTGCGCGAGCTTATCGACGGCGGCGTTGTGTTTCTCATGACGGCGAACGCCGGCGAGGTGTTCTGCGAATATATCGAGAACGAGGACGGCAGCCGCATTGCCGGCTTGGGCCTTGTTCCGCTGCACGCAAAGCGCGATATGATGCACAGATTCAATTCAACTCAGCTCTGCACATTTGAGGATATGGATATTGTCGGCTTCAAGGCGGAATTTTCGCAGCTTTACGGCGATAACTCGGACTTTTACTTTGCCGAGGCCAAGTACGGCATCGGCATTAACAAAAAGTCAAAGCTCGAGGGCGTGCGTATCAAAAACTACTTTGCTACCTCGATGGTCGGGCCGTTTTTGATGATGAATCCGCCGTTTGTCAAATACCTCATGGCGCTTCTCGGCGTAAAGGAGCCGAAGCTTGAGTTTGAGGAGACGAACATGGCAGCTTACGAGCGCCGCCGCGCGGACATAATCCGTATGATGAGCGATAAAAAGTAAAACAAAAACCCGAGGTGTTCAACACCTCGGGTTTTGCTATGTTGTCGTCATATAATGCAGCTTTTGTCCGGCTCAAAGACGACTATCTGCCGCTTTGCGCTCGGCTTGACCTCGTATTCGCAGCCGGGCAGATAAACTACCTCGTCATCATTCCAGAGCGCGAGAAAATCATCGACGTAGGCGACGTTTTCAAGCCCTGTGCCTGCGCCGCGATAATGCATGGGGATGATCGTTTTTGCGTCAAGCGCGATGGCGATCTCCTTTGCCTGCTGCGGACAGATCGTGTAGTAGCCGCCGACGGGGATCATGAGAACGTCAAGCGGCTTGAGCTTTGCCGCGGTTTCGGGATCGAGCGTGTGTCCCAGATCACCCAGATGCGCAATGCGCATGCCCTCGGCCTCAACGACGCTGCACAGGTTATCTCCGCGCAGAGCGCCCTGCCTGCCGTCGTGATATGTCGGTATCTGCGTGAGTGAAAACTTAGGAGAGCTGCCGCTCGGCTCAACGCCGGAGGCGTAGTTGTGGTCGGAATGACCGTGGCTGCAAATTACGCAGTCTGCGTGCAGCGGCTTGAGCTTCAGACCGCGCACGCTGCCGGGGGAATAGGGGTCGAACACCACGCTGCCGTCGGCGCTTATAAGCTCAAAGCAGGCGTGGCAATGCCAAATAAGTTTCATTTTTTCAGCCCTCAAAGCAGGATTCAAACGCCTGCTTGACCGCCGCACGGTCGCTGTCGCCGAGAATGGCGTACATGACGTAGTTACCCTGCGTCCAGACCTCGGCATTGTCGAGCTTTGGCTTTTCGTCCGGCAGGTACTCGTCCATCCATACGCTCTCGCGGTACTCAAGATATTTGTCGAGCGCGGCCTTTATCGTTGCGGCCTGATCCGCGTCCTTGGCGAGGAAAATGCCGTATTCGTTGATGTTTGTGCCGACTGCGGAGATAAGGGTGTTGCGGCTTGCATAGCCGTCAAGCGCGATGCCCATGACGTTTTCAACGTATGCGTCCGGAACCTGCGAAAGCTCGCTTATGTCGATCGCCGCGCCGACCTTGTCGGCAACGGTCTGCATATCGGGATCTTTTGCGGCCTTCGGTGAGCTGCATCCGCCGAGCATGCAGATAAGCAGTAAAAGCGCTATTGCAGAAGAAAGCTTTTTCATGTTTTCACCTCTCAAAGCCATGCGTGAGTCTTGAGATAATCTATCACGCGGTTGAAGCCGACTGCACTCAGGTGAATGCCGTCGCCGTTGCCGTAATCGGAAACGAGCTTGCCGTCGGAGCCCTTGAGCACGGATGCGGAATCGGTGAAATGCGTGCCGGTTTCTTCGGCTATCTGGAGTATCCAGCCGTTTGCACGGTCGATGACGGTGTTGTTTATGCCGTTATCCTTTGCCTCGTACATTGCCTCGACGGGGTAGATGGAGTTGCAGATGATCTTCGTGTCGGGGCTTACGGACTTGATGCGCTCAATAAGGGCGGTGTATTCGGTCTTGAACGAATCTTCGTCCATCATCGAAACGCCGTTTACGCCGATGGTGAGAACGACATACTCGGGCTTTGCGCGGCCTATCGCGTCGGTGATGGGGATCTCCTCGCCGGTGGGCGGATAAACGATGGTGGCGATGCTCTGGTTAAACAGTGCAAGCGTGCCGCTTGACGGCGTCCACACCTGAGAGCCGTCGAGAACCTCATAGGCCTTCAGACCGTAGGTCGTGCTGTCGCCGATAAAGACCATTTTGGAAATGTACTCGTCGCCGGCGTCGGCAGTCTCGCCGAGCTGGGTAGAGGTCTGCTCGGGAGCCTTCGTCTGCTCCGCGTTGGGACTGTCGGTGCTCACCGCAGGAGGGTTGAGCGTTTCCTCGGGCTTTTTCTCGTCGTCCTTGCCGCAGGCGCACAAAACGCACAGCAGCATGATAAGCGCCGACGCGAGGGCAATATATTTTTTCTTCAAATTTATCACCTCAACTAATTTATAAACGTGCCGATTATATCATATGAGCCCCGTCACTTCAAGGCAAATAGGTAAACAAAAATCGACCGTCTGCAAATATACAGACGGTCGAAAAGCTTTATTGTTCCCCTGTTTGTTCGGCCGCGCGCTTTGCGGCCTCCTCCTCTTCGAGGACGCGGTAGGCGACCTTTCCGACGAGGGTCTTGGGCAGCTCGCGGCGGAATTCGATATCGTAAGGCATTGCGTATTTTGCAATGTGCTTGCGGCAGTAGGCGAGGATAGCCTCTTTTGTCTCGGGGCTTTCGGGAACGCCGGGCTTGAGCATGACAAAGGCCTTTACCTTGTGCATTTTATACGGGTCGGGAACGCCGATGATGCAGCTCATGTGGACGAACTCGTTTGCGTCGAGAATATTTTCAAGCTGGCCGGGATAGACGTTGTAGCCGGAGGTTATTATCATGCGCTTTGCGCGGCCCTTGAAGTAGATAAAGCCCTCGTCGTCCATCATGCCGAGATCGCCGGTGTACATCCATGTAAGCCCATCGTCGTGCTTGCGCAGGGTCTGCGCGGTCTCCTCGGGGTGGTTAACATACTCCATCATGACGGTGGGGCCGGCGATGAGTATCTCGCCCTCCTCGCCGTAGGGCAGCTCGTGATCCGTGCCGGGCTCGACTATCTTGTAATAAGTATCGGGGAAGGGCAGACCGATGCTGCCTTCCTTGGCCATGTGTGGCGGTGTCAGGCAGCTTGCCGTGACGCATTCGGTAAGGCCGAAGCCCTCGCGGATCTGGATTTTTGCATTGTGATCGTACAGGAACTTGTCGAATTTCTTTTTAAGCTCGATCGACAGACTGTCGCCGCCGGAGAAAACGCCCTTGAGCGAGCTGAGGTCGGCGTTGTCCATGCTCGGCAGGCGCAGCAGCGCTTCGTAAAGCGTGGGAACGCCGGCGATGAAGTTGCAGTGATATTTGGTTATCTGCTTTGCATAGGTCTGCGCGGTGAAGCGCGGAATGAGAATGCAGCGGCCGCCCTGCGAGAGCATCGTGTGGATGCACACGCCAAGGCCGAAGCCGTGGAACAGCGGCATTGCCGCGAGCATCTTATCGCCGACGCGGAACATGGGGTTTGCCGCGATGACCTGCTGGCCGAGCGCGTTGAAGTTGCGGTTTGAAAGCAGGATGCCCTTTGTCGTGCCGGTCGTGCCGCCGGAATAGAGGATAACGGCGGGATCTTCTCCGGTGCGCTTGACTTTGTAGTTATAGAAGCAGTGCTTGCCCATGTGCAGGAACTCTTTCCAGCGGATAACGGGCGCGTCCTCGGGGATCTTCTTGATCTTTCTGCCCTCGGTGAGCATATAGCCTGCCTTGACGGGCTTTGAAAGCTCGTCCTTTATGCTGGCGATGACGATGTTGACGACCTTGGTGTTCTGACGGATGTTCTCAAATTTGTTGTAGAACTGGTCGAGCGTAATGGCCGTGACCGACTCCGACTCGTTGAGATAAAACTCGATTTCCTTTTCTGCCGAGAGGGGGTGGATCATGTTGCAGATGCCGCCGATGAGGTTGACCGCATAGAACATCTGGATGGCCTGGGGGCAGTTTGGCATTGCTATGGTCACCTTGTCACCCTCGCGCACGCCGATGGTGCGCAGTGCCTTGGCGCAGTCCTCGACCTCGCGGACAAGGGTCTTGTAGGTGGTCGATCTGCCCATGAAGTCAAAGGCAACGTTGTTGGGGTATTTTTCGGCTATTTTTTCAACGGCTTCAAACATCGAGCCGTCGAAGTAATCAAGAGTGAAGGGCACTTCGCCCAGATGGCTTCTCCACGGCGCTTTTGCGCTGATGTTTTCCATGCGAATCATTCCTTTGAAAAATTAAAAATTTATAAGTTTATATGGCCATAATAGCCTATAACAAATATTTTGTCAAATCATGAACGAAACGTATAGGCCGGAGATACTTCTCCGGCCTCAGCGTGTCAAAAAAGTAAGCATACTTTTTTCGCGCTTCAGAACGCCACATTTTTCGTGAAAACATGTTTTCACGAAAAATCTCGCTACGCTCGTCAGAAAAAGCCCGATAAATTCGGGCTTTTTTGATGGCTATTAATCTGATTACGAGCGGGGCCTTTGCCCCCTCGTGCTCCCCTGCTGCTTTGTTGCTTTCAAATTGCAGGAAGGTTTTATGACGGTCTTATATTCACAGGCGTGTTTCTTATTTATCTCAGCTTTACGCAGTAGTAGGACAAAAGATAGGTCTTTTCAGACTTGTATGCGTTCCAGACGCGGTCGGCAAGGTCTTCGGACTGACCGGCCTTGCGCTGGAAGGTGCGTATCTCCTCGATGACCTTCTGCATGTCGTTTTCGCAGTCCTCCTCGAGGTCATAGAACCTGTCGCAATTGGTGTAGGCATACACCATAAGGCTGCGGTATTTGCCCTCGGGCTGAGCCTCAAACTCCGTGCGCATCTGCGCAACGAGCGCGTCAAGGCGAGCCATGTGCGAATATTTGATCGCCTCGATCTCGGCGGCTGCGAGAGCTTTTTTATACTGATCGCGGCTGAGGTCGCCGGCCTGAAGCAGCACCTCCTTGGCAACGTCGGTGTAGGTAGCTTCCTCGTTTATTATATCCAGCGCGCCCTCTTTGAATATGCCGGTGTCCCAGCGCGTGGTATCCACCTCAAGCAAACGGTCGATCTGCCGGTGGTAGTTTGCCGCCTCGTTTTCTATCTGCTCGACGGTGAGGCTCTGCGCGAGAACATAGGATTTGAGCAGATCATACTGCGACCACACAAAGCATCCGGCGATGATAACAAGCAGCAGCATGAGATAAACCGCGGCCTCGGCAAGACGCTTGCCGGTGTTCTTTTTGAGCCTGTTGCGCGGATTTTCCTGCGTTGCGGCAAGCGACTCGGTCTGCGGCAGCTTGCCGGTGTTCAGATATTCCGCGTATGCGTCGCAAACCGTGTTCGGGTCGCCGAACATGACCATGCGACCTTTGTCCAGCCACAGCACCTTGTTGCACTGCGCGCGCACCGATTGCAGCGAGTGCGAGACCATGAGCGCGGTCGTGTCGCCGTTATCGATGATACTCTGCATCTTCTGCTGGCTTTTTTTGCGGAAGTCGCCGTCGCCGACGGCGAATATCTCGTCAAGAATAATGATGTCCGGCTCTATCATGCTCGCAATAGCGAAAGCAATGCGGCTTTTCATGCCGCTCGAGAGCGTGCGGAACGGGCTGTTCTGAAATTCGCGCATTTCGGCAAAGTCGATTATCTCGTCGTACTTGGAGTCAATAAACTCCTTGGAGTAGCCCATGAACGCGCCGCGCAGATACACGTTTTCCTTGACCGTCATCTCGCGGTCAAAGCCCGTGCCAAGCTCGAGCAGAGCGCAGATCTTGCCGGTTTTCTCGATCGTTCCCGAGGCCGGGGTCAGCGTTCCGCTTATAGCCTTCATCATCGTTGATTTGCCGGCGCCGTTTTTGCCGATGACGCCGAGCATATCGCCCCTTTCGAGGCTGAAGGATACGTTTTTAAGTGCCCAGAACTCGTTGTTCCTGGGGCTTTTTCCGAGTATGCGCTTGACTATGTCCGAGGTCGAGCGCGAGTCCTGCTTGCGGTAGCGCACCGAAACATCGTCAAGAACAAGGATCTTGTTTCCGTCCATCAGAGCACCTCCTTACACATACAGCGCGATCTTATCGCGCGTGATATGGTAGGTAAACCAGCCGAGGAAAGCGCAGATCGCGGCCATCACGATCATAATAAGATGCGTCGAGAGGCTCGGCACGGTCGAATGGATTATGAGCTGGCGGAAATAATCCACGCACATATACAGCGGATTGCAGTTTAAAAGCCTGCGCATGATCCCCGGCAGTATCGACGGATCATAGAATATCGCCGAGGCGTACATGATGATGCGCGTCACAACGGGCCAGAGATAGTTTATGTCGCGGAAGAAAATATACAGCGTGCTCAGGAACATGCCTATGCCGAAGTTGATGAAATAAAGGCACACTATCGGGAACAGCAGGTACAGAAAACGCCAGTGGAAGCTTATCCCGTCAACGGCGACGAAAATGAAGAACACAAGCAGCGAAACGGCGAAATCTATCGCCTGTGCAACGCTCTGCGAAATGAGGAAATAGTGCTTGGGCACGGGTACCTTGCTGTATATCTGAGCGTTATCGTAAAGAACGCGCATGGCGCTTCGGGTGGCTGCCGAGAAATAGTTGAACAGCAGCAGTCCGCAGAACAGGTATATCGTGTAGTGCGGCATGTTGCGGCCGAAAAAGGTGCCGAAGACCACGTCCATGGTCAGCAGCAGAAACAGCGGCGAAAGTGCGCTCCAGAGTATGCCGAAGGTCGTGCGCTTGTATTTTTTTATAAAGTCTCGCCTTATAAGCTCAGAAAGCAAAAAACGGTGGTTAGCTTTGTCCGAAGTCATAAAACGTCCGTTCTCCTTGTAAAAAACAAAAAACTGTGCTGTAAATGATCACACCATCGCGCCATTATAACACAGTTTTTTTTATAATTCTACATTAATTTTCGGACATGAAGTCCAGATAGTCTTCGGGTGAGTTGAAATCGCGCGTGAAGGAATCGAGAAGAACATAATTTTTGCCTACTCGGCGCCCGGTGAGCGGATATCCGGCGTACAGAAGATACACCTGCCAGCCCTTGCACTCTTTTATTTCGCCCTCAAGAAAGCGGCGGCGCACCTCGAGGTAAAGCGAGCGGAAAAGCTCCCCGTCGCCGACGAGGACGGCGCAGATGCTCTTTTCGCTGCCGAAAAACAGCAGCGGCTTCTCGCCGCGGTGCGATATGACAGCCTTTACGGCGTTTTCGGAATACAAAACGTCGCCGTAGAGAAAGCACATGTCGTCGCCGATAAGCTCGGCGGTGAAGCGGTCGATCTCCAGGACGTTGTTTTTAGGCTCGTACCTCACGGCGCCGGGGATGCTGACGCTTTCGTCATGCGAGGTGATGATGACCTCGGCAGCATCGTCAAACTTATGCACAAGGCGCACGGTTCGCTCAAGCAGCGTTTCGCCCGAAACGCTTATGTCGTGCTTTTTGTGCCCCATGAAGTTGTTCCAGCGGCTGCCCTTGCCGTCAGCCATGATGACATATCTCATTTGATTATCCCGTGCTCGCGGTAGAAATCGCCCAGCCTGCCGTAGCGCTGCGGTCCCCAGAGCTGAATGATGTTCACGCCCGAGGAGGTGTTGGCCTCGATAACGGTGAAGCCGTCGTCGGTCGGGAGAATGTCCCACGCGATTATATCAAGATAGGGGAAGGCGCGGCTTGCCTCAAGAACTCCGGCCTTTATGCCGTCCCAGTTCGGGATAACTGCGCCCTCGATCTGCGCGTTCGTGTCGGGATGCGTGCGGTAAACGGTGAGATTGTGCAGCGTGCGCGCATAGCTCATCGTGCCGGTTTCAATATCGATGTTTGCAACAAGACCGCCGCGGCTGCCGTTATCGACGGCTCCCGTCCACGCAGCTCCGATGCGCTGCACGGCAAAGCACAGCTCAAATTCCTTCGTTTTGGCATTGCGCAGCACTATCATACGCAGCGTGTTTGCGCTGTTCGCGTAAATTTTGTTGAGGTATTCCGCCTGGTGCGCATAGGCGCAGATGAGCCACTCGGTATCGCGGCGCAGACGGTCGGCAAGCTCTTTTTCCGTGTGCGGCTCGTCATTGCAGATGATGCCGTGGCCGTTGTATTTGACAACGTACACGCCCTTGCCCTTGCCGGCACGCACCGGCTTTACGACATACGCTCCGACCTCGTGCAGAAGCTTGACAAGATCGTCATAGTCGTTTATGACTCGGCCGTTTAAGCCGGCGAGACGGTCATCCTTTTTGACGCAGTAGATCTCCGGAGTTTTGCAGTAGCGCTCGATTATCTGCGTGAAAACAACCTTGTTGTTGAGCATCTCACTGTACGGATCGTTTATGCATCTTGAGCGGTACCAGTCAAATTCGGAAAGATACTGCTTTTTGTCGTTGTGCTTAAAGTCGTACAAAGCCGCCTGATCGACCATGTAGCCGCCGAAAATGCAGTAGTACAGCCTTGTGTGCAGCGGAAGCTTAAAGTGATTGGGCGCAAACAGTATCCTCACTATCCACAGCACCATCAATTTGATTTTGGCGAGCAATATGCTCAGAAATCGCATCATGTTTATCTCTCTCCATGCAGTCGATTATAAGATCGGCGATCTTGTCGGTCGCGCGCCCGTTCAGATCGGGCAGATACTTGCGGCAGAAGCGCCTGTAGTTATCCATGTCGTACTCTCCGCTTTCGACGGCGGCGACAAGCTCGGCAGGATCGCGGAATATGCAGTCTGGGAACTCGTCAAAGAGCTTGACGTTCAGACCGTTATGGTCTAGATAGTCCTCGTAGTCGAAAAGATAGAAATACACGGGCTTGCCCAGAAGCGCGGCTTCGATCGTTATCGCCGAGTAGTCGGTTATTACGCAGTCGCACACCGACAGCACCGTCGATGTCGGCACCCTGTGGCAGGTTATCGCCGGGGACAGCGAGTCGTAGTTCAAAAGCTGGTTCGGGTGACGCTTTATAACGAGCATCTGGCTGCCGTCAAAGTTGAACGCATCGACAAGCGCCTTGGGGTCGAGCGTCTGCCCCTTGCGGAAGGTGGGGGCATAAAGCACGATCTTTTTGCCTCTCAGGCCGGGGTAGGTCTCGTAAAACTGCCGCCGTGCCTCGTCCTGGCCCTCGCGCAGCTTATCCATGCGCGGCAGACCGACGTTGTACAGAATATCCGACTCAATGTCAAACGAGGCGCAGTAAAACGGGTTGAACGCCCTGCCGCCGGCGATGACAACGTCATAGTTGCGGTGCATGCGCATCTCCCGTGCGATCATGTCGCTGCGTCCGAATTTTTTGCCGAGCGACTGATAGCCGGACTTTTTGATCTTGCCCATTGCGTGCCACATCTGGATAACGGCAAGCTGCTTCTTGTGATGCAGCACGGACACCGCCGGCCAGTAGGAATCGAGCACGCACACGGAAGCGGTCGCAAGGTGGTACATGCTTTTGAGCGTGACAAAAGCGTATTCGAGCATGCTCACAAAGCCTTTGTCGGCGCGCTTTGTTATGATAACAATGTTTGTTTCCGGTTTCAGTTCAACAAGGCGGCGGCTTAGAAAATCAATATCCTCCGTCACGGTGTTTGACTGACGGCTGAGGAATAAAACCTTGTTTTTGTCGGTCGGGCAGAGCTTCAGGAAAAAGTAAATGAAATTCATCACCCAGCGCAGCAAAATAACAGCTATTCTCATAATACTCCTTTTATGCCCGAACAGAGGGCATAACTAAAATCAGACTGATTATACGATTATTGCAGAGCTTTGTCACTACAAAATTATTAACAGAGTTTCCTGCCTGCCTTCTTAAGTTCAAGCTTATGCATGAAGTAGGCGTGGACATTCTCGTTATATGTCGGATAGCGGTGCAGATCCTGGTGCGTATTTATCTCGAGGATCTTAAAGCCGGAGTCGGTTATAACAACGTCAAAGCCGAGGTATTCAAGCGGCGATATGTAGCGGCACAGCTCGGGGATGACGCGCAGCACCTCGTCCCAGTGCGGAAGCGTGCCCTCGATTTTCTCCTGCGTGTCCGGATGGATAGGGCAGGGGGTTATGACGTGCTCCTTGATGACCTCGGCATCATGGAAAAAGCCCGTTTTTTCATCGACATAGGCGAAAACGCCGCCGGAGCCGATGTTGTCGGTAAAGCCGGTGCTCTTTGTGCCGATGCGGAAGTAGGCGTTTTCGATAACGGGGTCAAGTCCGCTGCGGTTTATGACCATGATGCGCACGGTGCATGCGACCTCGCTGTATATCCTGCGCAGATCGCTGTGCATGACGATGTATTCGGAGATGTTATAGTAATCGTCGAGCGAGGCGAGAAAGCCGAGCATTTCGCTCTCGCTTTTCTCTTCGCCATTTACGAGGTAGCCCTCTCCGTCAAAGCCGAGCTTATAAAATCCGATGCCGTGCGAGCCGACGGTCGGTTTCATGGCAAGCAGCTTCTTTTCGCGCAGCAGATGCAAAATTCCGTCAAAGCTGCGCGGCAGCTCCTCGGGGCAGTCGGGCATTTTCAGCACCTGCATCCTTCCGTCGCGCGGAACGATGTGGTAGTAATACTCGGGAAGATATTCGCTGTATTTATCCAAACAGTAGCGCAGCGTGACCTTATCCCACAAAAGCTTGCGGTATTCGTTGTTTATGGGCCGGAGCCACTTGTAGTCCCGGTCGGAGAGAAACGAGCGGTAGTTTTCCTCCGTCAGGCCGTACTGCTTTATGTGATAGGATAAAAATCCGCGCTCATGCGCCCATTTTTTCTCCTGCGCCGTAATAAATTTATCGCGATTATCATCACGCAGAGCCTTTTTCCAGCCGCGGTACATGTAGTCCATGAAGCCGTGCCGCTTTGCCCGGAAGCTCCAGAGGTAGCGGTCGATTATCGTCATGGCGCGTTTAAAGCCGACAAAGCGCGGCTTTGCTGCGCGCTTGCGGCGGATAAACTCGGCGGTCTTGTCGTTGAAGTGCTCAAGGTAGGTTAAATCCGCGCCCGTGTCAACTCGCAGTATCTTGAAGCCCTCGCCGGTCAGGCGCACGGCAAAATTCATGTACTCAAGCTCGTTAAATTCCGAGGCAATGGCTCGGAGCGTTTTTGCGATCTCGGGAAAGACCTCGATCCTGCCGCCGTCGTAATTGCCCTGCTCGTCAACGGTGCTTAACTCGCGGTTTCGCGTGTACCAGTTTGGCTTAACGCCCTCCTGCGCCTCGGTCAGGACGGAAAACAAAAGCTCCGGAGCGTCGCCTCCGTTCAAAAACGCCAGATGCAGCGTGGGGGCAAAGGTCGAGGCGATAAGCTCGCTTATCATCGTGCCCGAGGGGAGAGAGCCGAGCTTTTCGCGCATCGCGTCCTCGTCAAGGTAAGCCGAGTCAAAATAAAACGCCTCGCCGTCAAAGCCGCAGATGTGCTCCTTCGTTTTCACCGAGTTTGAGGCCTTGCGCACCGAAACGCGCCCCTTTTCGCGGATGAGCGCCAGAACTCCGTCCATGCTCTGCTCAAGGCCGTCTTTGAGCGGCAGAATAAACTGCTCGCCGTCGCGCGTGAGCAGGCTGTAATACTGCTCGGGCAGAAGCTCTGTGTGCTTATTGAGCGCGTAGGACATCGACAGCACGTCGCCGAAGAGCTTATCAAACTTTGCGTCAAACGGCAGAAGAGAAAATATCTCCTTGTCGCTCATACCGATATTGTTTTTGCGCTTGTATTTTTTTATGCCGTCAAGGTAAAACCACTCGTCTGCCGTTGCGAAGGTGAAGCCGCGAAACAGCAGCGCAGCGCTTTTTATCAGCTTTGAAGCTTTCATATCAAAAACTCCGAAAATAATTAAATCGTTTTATTATACTATACATCGTAAATATTCGCAAATGATAATTTAACGGCACATGGGATTGAATTCTGTCGGCTTGTGTAATATAATACTATAGTTATACTGGATAACTATGCGGATTTTGCTCCGCAGGAAAGAGAGCAGCAAATGGGAGTAATAAGCAGGATAAAGCGTGAGGCATTTATCCGCCCGTGGCTTAAAAAAGGCTATTCAAGACGCCTGGCCAATTTGTATTATAAAAAGGTGTGCGCTGATCTTGAAGAAGATAACGGCGTGTCGGCGGCGGACAAAAAGTGGGCGCACAGCCTCGGCTATATGTCCGGCAGCATTGAAAAATATGATCTGAAAAATACGCCGGGTAAGTACATAAGCGATGTTGACTACATGTATCTTAAGCCGTTTAACAACAGCTTCACCAAATGGGTCGGTGATCTTGTGACGGAAAACAGGGTGCTTGTCAACCACCGCGAGCACCTGCCGGAGCTGTATTTCAACATAATCGAGCGCGAGGAAAAGAAGGTTTTCCTGCCGATCGACACGGTGGACAGAAAATTCGGCGAGAACTATGACGATTTCATCCGGCTTCTTGATGAGCGCGGCGAGCTTGTCATCCGCCCGGACCGAACCTCGGCGAACCGCTGCGCGTATGTCATAAAGCGCACGGGCGAGGATCGCTATGAGCTTAAAGAGGACACGGCATGCAAAGCGCGCATGAGCATTTTCGGCAATCAGTACGATGCGGCGTATCTATTGAGCGACTATCCCGACGACCTGCCAGAGGATTTTGAGAAAAATCCGTGCAAGCGCGAGTATTACGACAAAAACAGCCTGTATGAGCTTATCTCGACCTTCAAATACGGCTACGTTATAGCCGAGCCTTATAAGATAAGCGGCGAGCCTTGCCTTTTGAGGATATACGCCGCAAACGAAAAGCTCAAAGAGACAAGGCTGCTTGACTATTACTGCACGGACCTCGACGGGGATAATGTCCGCTGCCGCGCGGTTACGCCCACAGGCGAGCTTGACGGCCGGAAGATCGGCTGCTGGGACGAGATAATAAAAACCGTCACCGGCATCGCCGGCTATATAAGCGAGATCGAATATTTCACCGTGAGTATCATGCTCACTGAAGACGGCTTTGTCATCGACTCTATCGACACAAACCCCGACCTGCCGCCGATAGCACACAGCGATGCGCTCAATAGCTTTCTTGTAGAAAGGCTTGAGAAGAAGCGTGAGACCGTCGTTGTCACGCGCGAAAAGTGGTGGACGGCGTTTAAGGATAAGCGCTTTAAGCGCTTTGTGCGCCGCTGCTGCCGCCCCGGCATAAGGCCTTATATGCAGAAGCTGTGGATGAGCTCGGTATGGGATGACTTTAAGCATAACAAGGGCACAACGCTTTCGCAGAAGCTCTGGTGCTATAAGCGAGGCTTCCTGTCGTTCAGAATAAAGCAGTACGGGCTTACGAAGGACAACTATAAAAGTTTTCTGTCCGACTATCAGTACCACTGGCTGAACAGGATAAACAACAGCTATCAGATATGGATAAACGACAAAACGACGACGCGATATGTCTTCGAGCCGTACAAGCAGTATCTTGCAAAGTACTACTACGACATAATTAAAATGGAGGGCGAGACCTGCATAAAGGCGCTTCAGGATATACCTGAGGGCTTTGACGCATCGTTTGACGGAATATTCGCCCTGCTGCGCCGGGAAAAGCTGCTTGCGCTCAAGCCCTCGTCCGGAACCCACGGCGACGGATTTTACCGCATGGAGTATGCAGGCGGCAAATATCTCATTAACGGCGACGAGATGACCGAGGATGAGATAAAAAGCATGATAGAGGGCTTTAAGTCGATCTATGTCATAACTGAATATCTCTTCATGCACAAGGATCTGAAGAAGATATATCCGCACTCTGTCAACACCATCCGCGTTGCGGTCGTCAACCAGTCGGCGTACGAGCCGAAGATCATGCAGACATATATGCGCATTGGCTCGTCCTCAACGGGCTTTACCGACAACGTCGGCTACGGCGGCATATGCGCCAAGGTCGATATTCCCACCGGCCGCTACTACTGCGCCGAGAAGATCATCGATCATAAGTTCACTCCGTGCCCTGTCCATCCGGATACCGGCGTTGAGATCGAGGGCATAGTTCCCAACTGGGAGCTTATGAAAAAGGGCATAACGGACATTTGCCGCTTCATGCCCGAGCTTGAGTATCTCGGATTTGATATCGCCATCACGGATGACGGCTTTAAAATAATCGAGATAAACATACATCAGGATCTGCACAAGGTCGCCGAGCACTCGGAGGAATTCAAGGCGTTCTTCAGGGATAAGCTCGCGCTCAAGGCAAAGCAGTATGACCTGAAAAAATATTAAGACAGGAGAGTAATAAATGAAAACGATAGGTTTCCTTATAAGCCACAAAAACGGCGAAGGCCGCCGCGCCCTTCTGCCGGAGCACATAGGCAAGATAAAAAATGCCGACAAGCTGTATTTTGAAACAGGCTACGGTGAAGCGGTCGGCGTGAGCGACGAAGAGTATGCCGCCTGCGGCTGCCATATTGTTACGCGCGAGCAGGCTCTTGCGTGCGATATCATCACCGACGTTAAGCTCGGCGACGCAGACTACCTTGACGAGATAAATGAGAGCAAGATCATGTTCGGCTGGGCGCACACGGTGCAGAATATCGACTTCACAAGCGATATGATCCGCAAAAAGCACACAGTTGTTGCGTGGGAGGAGATATTCGAGAACGGCCGCTATATCTTCTACCGCAACCGCGAGGTCGCCGGTGAGGCTGCCGTTATGCAGGCGTTCAGATACTGCGGCAAGATGCCGTATGACACGCGCGTTGCCATCCTCGGCAACGGCCAGACGGCCAAGGGCGCAATGCGCATCCTGCACGGTCTCGGTGCAAGAGTCGATGTTTACAGCCACAGGCTCGAGCAGCTTTTCCGCAAGAACATGTTCGATTACGATGTGCTCATAAACTGCGTCATGTGGGATACCACGCGCACCGACAGGATAATATATAAGGAAGACCTCAAGAAAATGAAGCCCGGCACGCTTATAATAGACGTAAGCTGCGATCCGCATCTTGAGATCGAGACCTCGCACCCGACGACGATAGATGACCCGGTGTACGTTGTTGACGGCGTTATCCACTACGCGGTCGATAACACCCCGGCCATGTACCCGATAACCGTGACCAAGGTGCTCAGCGAGGGAATTGCAAATTATATCGATACGATCATCGAAAAAGACTTCGAGGAATATCCCGAATCGCTCAAAAAGGCAACCGTTATCAAGGACGGACACATCCGCGACGAGAGAATAGCGGAGTTCAGAAAGGCTCGCGGAGTGTTCTGCGAGTAACAGCCGCGACACTCGTCTACGGTTCGATAAAAAGAAAATAGTAAAATAAAATTGATCAGCCCACGGAGCAGAAAAACGCTCCGTGGGCTGATTTTTTAAGGAGTTATTGGGAACTATATCTCGGCCAGACGATGCTGAGCCTGGCGGAATTTGAGCGGCGTGCAGTTATACTCCGAGCGGAAGCACTTGGTGTAATAGCTGCTGCTGCAAAAGCCGACGCTCTGCGCGATCTGCGAAATGCTCTTGTCGGTCTCCGACAGATAGTACACGCTGCGCGTCAGGCGGTAGTGAACGAGGTACTGAAACGGCGTTGTTCCGTATAGGCGCTTGAAAATGCGGCAGCACTCGCCGCGGCTGATATGCGCGGCGGCGGCAATATCCTCAAGGGTTATCTTTTCGGCGTAGTTTTCCTGAATAAATCTGCGCAGAATATCAATACGCGCCTTTTCTGCGTGCGAAACGCTGCGCTTATCGCCGAGATCGGGCACGCAGTTTTCGTACAGCGTGAGCCATATTTCCGACACCATTATTTTCAGCTTCAGCTCGTAGCCCGGCATTTTCGAAGAATACGTTGACTGCATACTGCGCATAATATCGCATATGTCGTTTGCCCAGCCGCTGCCGCGAAGGGGAACATAGTCCAGATTGCGCGCCTTGAGAATTGGATCTACATAACGCGCCTGAAGCCGGGCGTCGTCTGCGCCGGCGATGCAGTCGGTGCTGAAGCTTACGCAGATGAAATTTGCGCCCTCCTTTGAGTTTGCAACGACTCCGTGCGTTGCGCCGCTGTTTATAAACAGACCTTCACCCTCACGCAGGACAAGCTCGCGCCCGTTGAGCAGCGCGCGAAGCTCACCGCTTGTGACAAGCAGCAGCTCCGGCTCACGATGGCGGTGGTGCCCAACGGTTTTCGATGCCGGACTGATGCACTGACTAAGCACTCTAAGCTTTGGTATTTGCTCGCTCATGCAATTCACACCCCAATTTCAAGGAAAAACTGATTTATTTTGTATTGTTTAGTACAGAAATATTACCACATATTCATGTACGCAGTCAATGGGTATTTGTTGTTTTTATAGAAAAAGCAAAAATATTCTCATCTTTTGCGAATATAGTGTGATTTATCGGGCGAAAGCATTGACTATTTTGCATATACATTGTAATTTTGATATATCGCAGGGCAATATATTGCTGTATTGCCAACACAAAAAATTACGGGATAGTCCCGATCAACCGAAAGGAGAACCATCATGGCTCATAAAACAGAGTTCCTTTACATGTCCGAGCCCGACACCATCGCAGCAGGCGTTCTGGATGCAAGAAAGTGCATAGATAATGCAGAAGAGGTGTTCACCCTGCTTGCAAAGGGCGATTATCTCATGGGCGGCAATAACCACAATAACCACGGCATGTACATCGTATTCCCCAAGGAAAGCGAGTTCCCCAATATGCCCGTTGCCGGCCCCGACCGCCGCTTCGTCGCAATGCCGGCTTACCTCGGCGGCAGATTTGATATCTGCGGCCAGAAGTGGTACGGCTCGAATGCCGCAAACAAGAAAAAAGGCCTGCCGCGCAGCGTCCTGATGGTCACCCTTAATAATAAGGACACCGGCGAACCCATTGCTTACATGAGCGCAAACCTGCTCAGCGCAGCGCGCACCGGCGCCGTTCCCGGCGTTGCGACCCGTTATCTGGCTCGCAAGGACGCGGAAGTTCTGCTGTGCATCGGCTGCGGTGCAATCGGCACCTCCTGCCTTGACAATGTAATCACCCAGATGCCCAAGGTCAAGAAGGTCATCTGCAATAACCACTCCCTCGCTCCGGCAGAGAAGCTGGCGGCGCATGTCCGCGAGGCATACGGCGTTGAAGCCGTCGTCGAGCAGGATCTCGAAAAGGCAGTGCGCCAGGCAGACGTCATCTCCGTTGCCGCATCGCGCACCGCATTCCTGAACCTCAAGGGCGAGTGGGTAAAGCCCGGCTGCACCATCCTCGCCTCCGGCCCGATCCACTTCGACCAGGAGGAGGGCGGCGAGTACGAGAAGAACGGCGGCCTGTGGACCAAGATGAAGGTCGTATACGACCACATCGGCCTGCACCACGCATATGTTGAGGATGCTATTGCGACCGGCGATAAGGAAGAGTACTACGCAGGCGTCATCGGCGGCCCCGTATACCACCTCATCGACCTCGGCCTGAAGGAGCAGCTCGACGATTCTCTGGCCATCGGCAAGATCATCATGGGTCAGCAGCAGGGACGCACCAGCGATGACGATATCATCTGCTTCATCGCATGCGGCATGAGCGTTTTCGACCTCGGCCTCGGCTACGACCTGTATCAGACCGCACTCGAAAAGGGCATCGGCACCAAGCTCCTGCTTTGGGAAAATCCTGCCCAGTGCGAGTAATTTTACGATAACATTATCTCCTTTTAAATTAATTTCAGCTGCGGGAAGCGGAGGCGTTTGCCTCCGCTTTCTGTGCGTAAATGGGGAAAAAGCTCCGATGCAGCATGGCTGCGTCGGAGCTTTTGCGCATATTCAATTCAGCTTCATGTCGCCGTCTTTTATCCAGCCGAGCTTGCGGCAGATAAGGCCGAATACCCAGGAGAGGACGGCAGGCAGGACGATGGCTATAAGCGCAAGGCCGATCCAATCGACTGCGGTGGGGGTGATTGCCGCCGCGCCGTCGAGCAGTGCCTCGGCCGAGGGATTTGACCAACCCGTCCACACGCCGATCGGGCCGACTAAGCCGCAGGTGCCCATGCCGGAGGAAACGGCTGCGCCGTTCATCTCAAGCTTGAACAGGCAGGTGGCAACAGGGCCGGTCACGGCGCTAGCGGCAATGGCAGGTATCCAGATCTTCGGGTTGCGCACGATGTTGCCCATTTGGAGCATCGAGGTGCCAAGCCCCTGCGAAACTACGCCGCCCCAGCCGTTTTCCCTGAACGAAACGACCGCAAAGCCGACCATGTTCGCGCAGCAGCCGGCAAGCGCAGCGCCGCCGGCAAGACCCGTGAGGCTCAGCGCCGCGCATATCGCCGCCGAGGATATCGGAAGCGTGAGCGCAATGCCGACGATGACGGAAACGAGCACGCCCATGACAAACGGCTGCTGAGTCGTTGCCCATTTTATGAGCGTTCCGACGGCCATTGCGCCCTTGCCGATGGGGGCCGCGATAAAGTAAGCCGCACCGATGCCGATGAGGATTGTGACTATTGGCGTTACAAGAATGTCGATCTTAGTCTCCTTCGAGACCATTTTGCCAAACTCGGCTGCGACTATCGCAACGACATAAACGGCAAGCGGTCCGCCCGCGCCGCCCATGACGTTCGTCGCATAGCCGACCGGGATGAGCGAAAACAGCACCATCGCCGGGGCATGCAGCGCATAGCCTATGGCAACCGCCATCGCCGGGCCGACCATTGCCGAGGCAAATTTGCCTATCGTGTAGCCTGTTTCGCCGATCTTGATAAGCGGCTGAGCCAGAAACGAAATGCCCAGCTGCGTGCCGAGCGTGTCGAGAATGGTGCCGACGAGCAGTGTGCAGAAAAGCCCCTGCGCCATTGCGCCGAGCGCGTCTATACCGTAGCGCTTGAGGCTGACCTCAATATCCTTGCGCTTGAAAAATGCATTGACCTTGGACATAAGCGATTACCTCGTAACAAAAAAGTAGACTACTAAGTGTCTTGACACTTGCATAGTCTACTTTAACGCTTATTGTCACATTTGTCAATGATCAATTACTGCTTTTGAGTATAAAGAAGTCCGGCCTGCTCAAGCTGAGCTTTTATGCGCTCGAAGCACTCGGCATTGGGGCAGGAGAGCACATGCAGATGTATCCCGCCTGTGAGCGTGCTCAGGGGGCTTGCGTCGTTTTCGCCGCATTTTTTTATAAACTGCTCGACATCGTATCGGTTTGACAGGTGCAGCGGCCCTGTGAGCTGGCCGTACAGCGGATGCTCGACCGTGACGTTCACGACCGTGGCGCCGTTATCGACCATGATGTTCAGCTCTTTTTCCATGTTGTCGAAATCGTGTACGCAGGCGACGGTGTACTGGTCGCTTGCGACCGAGAGGTCAATGACGTATCCGCGCGGCGTGGCGAGAACCTTCTCGCCGGAGGCGCGCAGCAGCGCAACGTCGCCGACGATGATCTGACGGCTGACCGACAGCTCCTTTGCAAGCTTTGACGCGCTTATCGGGCGGTCGGTCTGCTTGAGAGCGTTCATTATATATTCGCGGCGTTTTTCGGAATTCATATGCATTACCTCTTTGCGTCGAGCATCTCGTCCTTGAGCGACATGAGCTTTTCGGACAGATCGACATAGTACTGATGGGGGAAGTCAAAGCGCTTGACCTCCGGCCAGAGGGTGGACACTTCGTATGCGCAGCGGCGTCTTATCTCGTCGAGTGTCGGAAGCTCGTAGACGAGCTTGCCCTTTTCAAATATGGGCACGAGCAGCTCCTGCGCCTTGAAATTCTCCATGGTTTTGCTCTTCCAGCGCGCGGAAGGGTCGCAGATCTCGAGGGGCTTTGTGTCGTCAACGGTTTCGTCGTGCATGCAGATGTAGTCTGCCTCGGCCATGCCGTTTTCACGCTCGAAGAAGCGATAGACCTTCTTGAAGCCGGGGTTTGTGATCTTGCCGACGTTTTCGCTGATCTTGATCTTGGGGATGATGTTTCCGTCGTCATCCTCAACGGCGCAGAGCTTGTATACTCCGCCGAACACGGGGTCGGATTTTGCAGTTATAAGTCTTTCGCCGACACCGAAGGAGTCGATCTTCGCGCCCTGAAGCAGAAGTTCTGTTATAAGGCGCTCGTCGAGCGAGTTGGAAACGGTGATCTTGCACTCGGGCCAGCCTGCCTCGTCGAGCATTGCGCGCGCCTTGCGCGTGAGATATGCCATATCGCCGGAGTCAAAGCGGATGCCGCATTTGGTTATGCCGAGGGGCTTGAGCACCTCGTTGAATGCGCGGATGGCGTTGGGAACGCCGCTTTTGAGCGAGTTATAGGTATCGACGAGCAGCGTTGCGTTGGTCGGGTAGGTCTCGCAGTATGCCTTAAAGGCCTCGTACTCCGAGTCGAACATCTGCACCCAGGAGTGTGCCATCGTGCCGCCTGCCGGAACTCCGTAGCGCGTGTCGGAAAGGGCACAGGCTGTACCCGCACAACCGCCGATGTAGGCGGCTCTTGCACCGGTCACGGCGCCGTCGATGCCTTGTGCGCGGCGCGAACCGAACTCAAGCACGACTCTGCCCTCGGCAGCGCGGCAAACTCTGTTCGCCTTGGTCGCGATAAGGCTCTGATGGTTTATCTCAAGCAGAACGTAGGTCTCGATAAGCTGAGCCTGAATTGCCGGTGCGCGCACGATCATAAGCGGCTCACGCGGAAACACGGGCGTTCCCTCCGGGATCGCCCAGATATCGCCCTCAAACTTGAAATTGCGCAGATACTCAAGGAACTGCTCGGAGAACATTTTCCTGCCGCGCAGATACTCTATATCCTCGTCGTCAAAGTGCAGGTTCTGGATATATTCGACCACCTGCTCAAGTCCGGCAGCGATGGCAAATCCGCCGTTGTCGGGATTCTGACGATAAAAAACATCGAAATAGGTGATCTTATCGCCCATGCCGTGGTCGAAATATCCGTTGCCCATAGTGAGCTCATAGTAATCACACAGCATGGTCAGGTTAAGCTTTCTGTCAGTCATATTAGCCTCCGGGATCCATACATTAAGGGTATGTTAATTATACCTATAGTATATAACATATTTATTTTTATGCAACAATTGATAATAATAAAACGAGCGCTCCGAGGCCGTCTGATACAATAAAATATACGGTTTTGAAACGATCTTTTTCGCCCCTGCTGCGTCCAAAGTCTTGAAAATATGACAGTATGCTCTCGGGCTTTGTCCTTGCAGGAACAAAAAATCTCAGCTTCAAAACTGCAAAGCACCAAAAATGACGGAGCAAGTGCGAGGTCAAGGCGCGGCGGCGCAGGCATACTTTGTGTATACCAAGCCGTCGCAACGAAGACATTCGTGCTTGCTCCGCCTTTTTTGGCGCTCGAAAAATGTGGGGTCTCAGGCTTCGGCGGATGCCTGTTTTGCAGCTTCGTTCTTTGCTGCGGCGGTCACGATAAGGAAGCCGAGCGCGACAAGCGCAAAGGTGATTATCGCGATTATCTGCAGGGTGCCGGAATAGGTCCCGTCCTTGAGCGGATAGGTGTAGCCGTGATAACGGGTCAGCAGGCCGAAGATGTTGCAGCCTACTGCAAGCACTGCGGTGATGATGCCGAGCACGAACGCGCCCTTTTTGCCGACAAGACCCAGTATGCCGCCGATGATGCCTAGAACGGCGGCGACGGCGAGCGCGACATACAGGCCAAGGCGCATGTAAAGCTCGTGCGTTACGTCGGCAACGTGGTGATCGACCGACTCGCGGAAGCTCTTGCAGACAACAAGGCACTGGTCAAGATCCAGATACGGCTCGCCGGTGCGCAGCGTCATGAGGTTTCCGTTTTCGTCGTACTTTTTCCAGTCAAAGTCGGAGCCGAGGCGCTGCTCGGGACCGGGAACAGCCATATCGCCGTTGTGGCGGTATATAGGCTCATTTTTGAAGCATACCATGGTGTATTCGTCAACAAGCGCCATGCCGGACTCGAATGCCTCAAGGTCGTTTCGCCCGGCCTCGAGCTGAGCCGCGCCGTCGGCAAGCTCCTTTGCGCCTGCCGCAAGCTCACTCTCACCGGCTTCGAGTGCCTTCTTTCCGGCTGCGAGATCCTTCTCACCCTGCGCAAGCTGCTTTTCGGCCTCGGCAAGCTGCTGCTCTCCGGCAGCAAGCTCGGCCTTGCCGGCCTCAAGCTCCTTCAGGCCGTCTTCGTACTGCTTGAGCATAGCCTTGCCCTCTGCCACCATGTTCTGAACATAGGCAGGGAAATCGGTCACGTCTGCCGGGATGGAAAGTCCCAAGCGTTCGGCAATGGGTGCGACCTTGCCGACAAACCATGCCTGCGCGCTATCAAAGCCGGGCAGCTTTGCGATGCTGCCGTCGCGGAATTTGACATAGGTGTTCAGCAGCGGCATGAGCGGCTCGATCTTTGCAAGAAGCGCCTTGCCCTCGTTGTAGGCGTCGGTGTTCGCGTCGATCATCGCCTGACCTGCCGCGACCTTTGCGCGCCCTTCCTCAAGCGCCTTTTTGCCGGCGGCATAGTCTTTGTAGCCCTGCGCGAGCGTTGCCTTGCCCTCATCATAGTCTTTATAGCCCTGAGCAAGAGTAGCCTTGCCCTCGTTATAGGCCTTTTGACCGGCTGCATAGTCGCTCAGACCCTTGGCGTAGGTCCCGACACCTTCAAGATAGGCTGCCTCGTTCTCCTTGAGCATGCCGATGGCCTTTTCAAGATCGCCTACAACGTCTGCCGCCTTCGCATCCTCTTCCTTGTACTGCTTTATCGCAAGTCCGTCCTTGACGCCGAACCCGGCGGCGATAAGCGCGAACAGCGACGCGACGATGAGCAGGATACTGATCGTGGTGGTAAGAGCTGATTTTTTCATTTTTCTCCCCTTTAATAAAAATTTGCGTTTATGTGCCCTGAGGCACTGCTGTTAACATGTTATTCATAAATTCATAATTTGTCAACACTTTTAAGATGATCATAAGAAAAATCTTCCGCACCGCCGCGAAAAGTGCATTGAATTTTTGCGCAAAATGCGCTATATTAGCTCTATGTATGTATACAGAGTGCGGAGGGTGAAATATGTCAGTGACGATGGAGTTTTTTGACGGCATAACGTTTGATATCGCAAAGCAGAAGTATTACAACGCCAACAAGGTCGATGCCCGGATGGCGGAGATAAAGGCCGCATTTGCGGAGCTTATAGAGGAAAATAACGAGCTGCGCCGGCAGATAAACGATGTTGGGCTTTCCAAGGAGCGGGTCGCCGAGCTTATCATGGGCGCGCAGGCAAAGGCCGACGAAATGATAAAGGACGCAAATGCAAAGGCCGAGGAGATAATAAACAAAGCAAAGCTCGACGCCGACGGCATCGTTGTCAGCCGCAAGGCATCTGACGGCGGCGAAAAAACGCTTGGACTTACGCAAAACCAACTTGCCGCGATAGATAAGCTCAATAAGCAGCTTGACGATTTCAACGTCGCCCAGGCAACGCAGATATTCCGCATAAAGCAGGCGCTCATGGGCATAGCGCTGGATAAATAGAAAAAACAGCTTCCCAAAGGCCGGCTGACACAAGAAAACACACGCCAAAAAAGGCGGAGCAAGCACGAATGTCTTCGTTGCGACGGCTTGGTATACACAAAGTATGCCTGCGCCGCCGCGCCTTGACCTCGCACTTGCTCCGTCATTTTTGGTGCTTTGCAGTTTTGAAGCTGAGATTTTTTGTTCCTGCAAGGACAAAGCCCGAGAGCATACTGTCGTATTCTCAAGGCTTTGGACGCCGCAGGGGCGAAAAAGATCGTTTCAAAACCGTGTGTTTTCTTGCGTCAGCCGGCCTAAGGGAAGCTGTTTTTTCATATTCCGAGATAAAATCCGGTGCTGAGGATTTCCTCGGTTCGCGAGAGCACGTCGTGCGCCTCTTCGTAATTGCGAAGGGCAAGCTCCGCGACGAGGTAGTTTGTCAGGCACATGGGCGCTGTCAGCGAGTTTTTGCATGAAACGCTTTTTATCGAGCAGTTGAAGCACACGTCGCCGTAGGCCTTGACGGGTAGATCGTTGTTTGACGTGAACAGCACGACCTTGACTCCGTGGCTGCGCATCCACGCAAGAATGTTTATGCCGATGCGCGAATAACGGGGGAAGATATAGGCAATGCACACGTCTCCGGACTCTGCGTTGACTATCTCTTCGGGGTATATAAGGCCGGTGGTCTGAATAAAATGCACATTGCGCTTTATCTCGCCCAGGCGCGATACCATGTAGTGCGCGAGCGAAAAGCTGCTGCGCATGCCGAGAACATATATCTTGTTTGCGCCGCTGATCATTTCAATAGCTTTTTCAAGATCGTCAGCATGCAGCCCGGCGAGGGTGAGCTGAATGTTTTTGATGTCGGTCGAGAAAGCCTCTTCGAGCAGATCGTTGCCGGACGATACTACAGCGCGCTCGAGCCTGTCCGGCAGAGAGCCTTTGGTCTGGATCTCCTTTTTTATGCTGTCCTGCATCTCGGAAAAGCCTGAATAGTCAAGCGCACGGGCAAAGCGAATGACCGTTGTCGTGCTTACTCCTATCTTTTCCGCCAGCTCCTCGAGCGTGGAAAAGGCTATATCCTCATAATTTTCGTCAACGTAATTTGCGACTACCTTCTGTGAATGTGTCAGTTTGCCGTATGCGGCACTTACTTTTGAGGTGAAGAGCATATTCACCCGTCCTTCCATATGTTCTAAATAATACTTTCCGATACTTATTGTACAATATGCAGGCTGATATTGCAAGGAATGATTTGACGGCGTGTTTTTGTGATGCTATAATTGCATCATTAAAGTTATAATGGAGGGCGAAATATGCCGCTTCCAAACTATCCGTATGCAGGAAAAGATACGCTTACGAAAGCCGACATACTCGAAACTTTGCAGCACTGGATAACAGTTATGCAGCTCAAGCCCGGCGAAAAGATATCCGATACGGAGATCGCCGAATACTTTAATGTGAGCCGCACGCCGGTGCGTGAGGTGCTGAAAATGCTCGAGCAGCAGAAGCTCATCTTCACCTATCCCGGCAGGGCGACGATAGTCGCAGACCTTGCGCTGGACGATATCGAGAGCTACTATCTGCCGATGCAGACCCTGCAATGCCTTGCCGTTCGCCTTGCGGTGGAAAAGGCCGATGCTGCCGATGTTGAGGAGCTTGAAAGGCTCAACGCCGTGTTCGGCGAGGTGACGGAGCGTCGGAATGATGCCGAGAGCATTCTCATGGCCGACAAGAACTTTCACGAAAAAATACTTGAGATCGCAGGAAACGAATATATCGAAGAATTCTGCTCGGCGCTTTGGGTGCATATTGCGCGGCTCGACTATATGTTTTTCCGCGACAACACGATGGGAACATCCTATAACGACCACAAGCTTATGATAGAAAGCTTCCGCATAAAGGACCCCTTCGGCGCGGAGCTTGCAATGAAAAATAACTGGAACTATTCGATGCTGGCTGTAAAAGCCGTCAACGATAAGGGCAGCATCGCATAAAACCGAATAGATTAAAATGCCGCCGCAGTCAATTGACTGCGGCGGCTGTTTGCGTTTTTAGAACTTAACTATGTCGTCGATCTTCGCCATGTGGCAGCCGGGGTAATTATCCTTGACGCGCATGAGGAAGTTGAGCTTGTCGATTCTCTCACCGGAGCGTGGGCAGCCGTTTTTGATAAACGGTATCTGAAGACCGACTGCGAGATCCATTACCACATCGCCGACAACGCCGCCGCTGCGGCCGGAGGTTATCGAGAACAGGCCGTGCTCGTTGGCAAAGCGGTGGGACTCGAGCGCCTCGGAGATGGTGCCGACCTGGTTGGGTTTGAGGATGAAGCCGTCGATGCTGTTGCGGTCATATGCCTTGCGGATGCGCTCGGGGTTGGAAACGGTGAAGTCGTCGGCAATGATGAAGGTGCGAGTGATCTCCTTGTGTGCCTTCTCAAAGCCGTCCCAGTCGTCCTCGTCGAGCATATCCTCGATGAACACGAAGTTGTACTTTTCGGTCAGGGCCTTGACATAGGCGATGACCTCGTCGGTCGTGACCTGCTTGCCGTTGAGGTAATAGGTCTTGCTCTCGCGGTCGTACATTTCGCTCATGGCGCAGTCGAGCGCGAAGGCGCACTGCTCGGTGTAGCCGCAGTCGTCGATCGCCTTCTGGATAAGGCTCAGGCAGACCTCGGGATCCTCGGAGGGAGCGCACCAGCCGAACGATCCGCCGACACGAGGCTCGGAGCCGGTGTACTCGCGGATGACCTTGCCGAGGCGGTTAAAGACCTTGACGGCTATCTCGACTGCCTGCTCGATATCCGATGCACGGTAGGGCATGACGATGAACTCGTTGAACGCCTGCTTTATGCCGGCATTGTTGCCGCCGTTGAGAACATTGAAGGATGGGATGGGGACAGTCTTGATATCGCCGCCTGCGATGTAGTCGTAAAGCGGACGCTTGAGGCTTGCCGCTGCTGCACGGTAGGCAGCTACGGAGACAGAGTAGATCGCGTTGCCGCCGAGCTTGGACTTGTTGTCCGTGCCGTCAAGCTCGATCATCTTTCTGTCGATCGCATCGAGGTCGAGGGTATCCATGCCGATGAGCGCAGGACCGATTATGTCGTTTACGTTTGCTACCGCCTTGTGTACGGACATGCCGTCGTACTCGGCCGGATCGTTATCGCGCAGAACGAAGGATTCGTGCATGCCGACGGAGGAGCCGGTCGGAGCTGCTGCCGTGCCAATCGAGCCGTCCTCGGTTATAACGTCGACCTCGACCATCGGGCGGCACTTGCAGTCGATGATCTGGCGTGCGTGAACCTTTTTGATGCGGCTGCCCTTGAGCTTTTTGGCAGGCAGCTCAGGAACATACATTATATTAAAATCGCACAGGTTGGTGCCGGTGTTGCCGGTGAACACTGCGTCGCCGATCGCGTCGAGCGCTTCAAAGCAGGCGTGGCCGCGCAGGTTTTCAAAAACGTCGATGCCTTTTTCGCATGCGGCGTCGTAGCTGGTGGAGTCGGTCATGCCGCCTGCAACGACGGTGGTTCCGTCGGTGCCCTCGGAGTCGATGGACAGGCACACGCAGCCGGGGGCCTTTTTGCCGGAAATGGAGTAGGAAAGCGTAAGCTCCTGGCCGGGGCCGCCGTGACCGGTGATGGTGGAGTTATCGAGGATCTTGGTGGTGGCTTCGCCGGAGCACAGCAGGACGCAGGGCGGCTTTATGGGGTTGCCGTAGTTCTGTATCTCGCGTGCGAGGGAGGCGAACACCGTTCCAACGTCCTTGGCCTCGCCCTCGAGGTAGGAGGTGAGGATTATTGCCGGGATGCCCATCTCCTCGGATATGCGCTTTGCCGTCAGGCAGGAGTCGGGCAGACTGTTTATCAGGAAATAGGTGTTCTCGGGGAATGCCTTGGGGGTCTCGCCCTCGGGACCTACGTTCATCAGGTAGTCAACAACACTCTTGGGCAGACGGTCTGCAACATCGTAATCGCGGATGACCTGACGTGCCTCCTCAAGCGTGGTCTGATCCGGCCCCATGGGCGTGCCCTTGTAGTTCTTGTACGGCTCGCCGATATCGCCGGTTGCCGGAGTGCCGACCGCGTCGGAGATGCCGAAGCCGATAAGCTCTGCGCCGCGAGAGCGGATGCGCTTTGCGAGCATGCCGCCGTTCATGGCGGAGATGTGGCGGCGGATAGCGTTTATCTCATAGATGCCGGCACCGGACTTGAGCATAACGTCGGTGGTGTCGATCTCGTCCTGAAGGGTTATTCCCTCGATGGGGCAGCTCATGAGAGCCGAGGAGCCGCCGCTTATTACTACTATAAAAAGATCATCCTCGTTTGCACTGTCAACGAGCTTTATGATCTCCTTGCATGCGCGCAGACCCTCCTCGTTGGGCAGGGGGTGGCCGCCGACATACACATCGGTCTTGCGGAAAACGTCGGTGTCTTCCTTTATTTTAACTATGGCAATGCCGCGCGTAAGATGATCGCCGAGGATCTCGTCAACGGCCATGGCCATATGGTTGCAGGCTTTGCCGGCACCGAGCAGATATACGTTGCGCTTCTTGCTCAGATCCCAGCGGCGCGAGCCGATGCAAAGTGTATCGCCTTCCATATGTGCGATGCTCTTGATGCGCTCGTAAGCGTCGAGATGCTGAAGTGTTTTCTCGGTGATGTCCAGAACGATCTTTCTTCCGTCGATGTCGCCGTGGGAGAGCAGTGCCTCACGGTTCTTGATCTTTTTCTGCATATGTCATTCCTCCAACAGGTATTATGAACGGTTACGCTCCTGCGATATATCGCAGTGATATAATAAATATAATGACAAACGAATACAAAGTCAAACAAAGCGGCGGATAATTTCGTTTCTCGTTAACGGAGTTATATTTTTTAAAGCCCTTTAACATGCAATTTAAAAAAGATTGTTAAAAAGCTATAAATTTAAGCTTGTCAAGAGAAATTTGTGCACAAAAAGTACAGTATTATTTTGTACAGAAAATACTAAAATTATTATTTTAATAATTCAAGTTAATATAGTTATATATTTTTTCACAAAAACAGTTATAATGATAACAACGCGGTATAAACTGTGCATCCCACAAAATACACAAAAAAATGCACAGCAGCCGCGTACCTAAACAAATCTCGGAGAGCCTATAAGGAGAGAAGCTATGTCAACGTCATTGATACTGATGATCGTATGCTTCCTGGCACTGATGATAATCGGTCTGCCAATCGCATACAACCTTCTTATCACCACTGTGGTCTACCTGCTTTCGGCAGACCTCAACATTGTCCAGCTCGCAATAAAAATGTACGGAGGCATGAACAGCTTCTCGTTCCTTGCAGTTCCGTTTTTCGTACTTACCGGCCAGCTCATGCTGCGCGGCGGCCTGCTCGAATCGCTCGTCAAATTCGTTAACGTGTGGTTCGGAAACTTCAAGGGCGCCATCGCGATCGTCACCATCGGCGCATCGCTGCTGATGGGCTCGATCGTCGGTTTGGCGGTCGCATCGGCTGCGTCCCTCGGCGTTTTCCTCATCCCCATGATGAAGAAGGAAGGTTATTCGCCGGCATACTCGGCGGCGGTCATGTCCTCTGCCTCGCTGCTCGGACCTATCATGCCTCCGAGCGTGCTTATGATCCTGTACTGCACGGCAGTCGGCAACACCTCGATCGCCGGTCTGTTCATGGCGGCGGTTACCCCGGCTATCCTCATAGCCCTCATGCAGTGCATCATTGCACACCGCACCGCGAAAAAGCGCGGCTACCCGTCCTACGGCAAATCCACCTGGAAGGAAAAAGGCCAGGCGACCCTCAAGGCTCTGCCCGCTCTGTTCCTGCCGGTCATCATCCTCGGCGGTATCTTCAGCGGCATATTCTCCATCACCGAGGCCTCCGGCGTTGCCGTTGTCTACAGCGCCATCATCGCATTCTTCGTAAACCGCTCCGTAAAGCTCAAGGATATCCCCGACATGATCGTTGAAGCTGCCTCCACCTCCGGCCTCGTTCTCATCCTCGCCGGCGCAGGCACCGCAATGGCATGGGGCATCGCAAACGAGCGCGTCATGAGCCTGCTCATCGAGCCTCTGAGCCAGATGCCGCAGTGGGGCTTCCTGCTGCTGGTCAACGTCCTGCTGATTATCTGCGGCATGTTCATGGATGACTACGCATCCACCGTTATCCTCGCTCCGATCATCGCTCCCATCGCATGGGCGATCGGCATCAATCCCCTGCACATCGGTCTGGTGTTCTGCATCAACCTCGTCGTCGGCCTCGCAACTCCGCCTTTCGGCGTAACGCTGTTCGTTACAAGCCCCATCGCCGGAGTCCGTATAGAGCAGACGGCAAAAGAAGCCCTGCCATTCCTGCTGATGACGATAGCCATACTGCTTCTGGTGACCTTCGTCCCGGATATCGCGCTGTGGCTGCCGGAATCGATGGGCTACCTCTCATAGTCGTTAGTTAACTGAAAATAACGAAAAATAAAAAGGAGAAATGAAAATGTCAAAAAGAATCATTGCACTGCTGCTTGCTCTGGTCATGGTGTTCGCACTGTGCGCCTGCGGCAACGGCGGCAACGGCGGCAACTCCGCCGGTACTGAGGATGTAGGCGACGAGACCTACACCATCCGCATCGCTTGCGAAAACTCCGACTCTTACCCCGCAACTCTCGGTCTGTATCAGATGGAGAAATACGTTGAGTCCCACACCAACGGCAAGGTCCAGGTAGAGGTCTGCGCTTCCGGCCAGCTCGGCGGCGAGGAAGAGACTCTTGAGCAGGTCGCTCAGGGCAACCTCGAGATGGCGGTCGCATCCTTCGCACCGGTCGTATCCTACGTTCCCGAGTTCGAAGTAATGGACATCCCCTTCGTTTACAATTCCTACACCGAGGCATGGATGGTTCTCGACAGCTATGTCGGCACCAACCTGCTCGACAAGATGGAGGCTCAGGGCCTCAAGGGCATGGCTTACATGGAAAACGGCATGCGCCAGGTCACCAGCAACGTCTCCGCTATCAACAGCATCGCCGACTTCAAGGGCGTTAAGCTGCGCACCATGCAGAATAACAACCACATGGAGTCCTTCTCCGCACTCGGCGCCAATCCCACTCCCGTAGCATTCTCTGAGCTGTACATCTCCCTTTCTCAGAAGGTCGTTGACGCACAGGAGAACCCCATCGCAAACGTCACCGATAAGAAGCTCTATGAGGTCCAGAAGTACCTGTCGCTGACCAACCACATCTATGACGCAATGCCTCTGGTCTGCAACCTCGAGTTCTTCAACAGCCTGCCCCAGGCATATCAGAAGGTCGTTCAGGCCGGCGCTATCTACGCTCAGGAATTCAGCCGCTTCTGCAACCTCGAGCGTGAGGATCTCATCCTCGCCGACCTCGCCGACAAGTACGGCATGCAGATAAATGAAGTATCCGCAGACGCAAGAGCCGAGATGGCAAAGGTTGCACAGCCTGCCGTTATCAAGCTCGTTGCAAAGGACATCGGCCAGGACGCAGTCGATCAGTACATGAACGACGTTAAGGACGTTCTCGCACAGATTTCCAAGTTCTGATTTCTCTAACGTCTGACCGCCAAGGCGGCTGAAGACACATCCGGAAGGAGAAGACAAATGGTTGAAAAAATTGACAAAGCCCTCGAAGTAGTATTCAAGATAATGAAGGTGCTGCTCATACTCGTGCTGGTATCGATGGTAGTTATCCTCATGGCTCACATCATATTCCGCTATGTTCTGAACAACTCGCTGACATGGTCGGAGGAGCTTTTGAAGATAATGCTCGTATGGTTCGGCATGATGAGCGTTGCGGTGCTTGCAGCGCGCCGTGAGCATGTCGCGATCGTTGTCTTCAAGGAGCACATGCCGAAGAAGGTACAGAATTTCCTGACCAAGCTTACGCAGCTTATCATCGTCGGTATCTGCGTTTTCATGGTCATCATCGGCATACAGTACTGCATGAAGGCCGGATTCCGTCTGACGCCCGCACTCAGGATCCCCTATGCATGGGCTTACGCGGCAATACCCGTTGCATTCGTACCGGTAACGCTCTTTGAGCTTCGCAACTTCATCTGCGATTTCACCGGTAAGGGCAACTATGCCTGCATCGAGAAGCCTGAAGAGGATCTCACCGGCGGCAAGGACGTCGAGCTTTGATGGCAAAATGATTACAGTCGGAGGGGCTCTGCCCCTCCGATTTTCTTATCTTGGAGGACACGGCAATGTATACATTAGAATATAAAGACGGCGTTTGCATATATAAAGACACTATGCTCGGCATCGAGCTGCGCCTGCCGGAGGCTAACTGCGCCGGAATGGTGCAGACAAGGCAGCTTGCGGCGATAGACGAAGTGACGGCTATAGAAAAAGCCTTTGCCGAGCCTGTTTCCGGCAAAACCCTGCATGAGATAGTGCGCGACAAAGGCGCAAAGACCGCCTGCGTCCTGATATCGGACGCGACTCGCGGCATCCCTACGGCGCCAATGGCGAAGGTCGCGGTTGATGAGCTTGTCAAGGGCGGCATCGAGCTTGAGAACATCACGTTTTTCGTTGCCATCGGCGTTCACCGCCCGGCGACCGAGGACGAGATGAGGTGCGCTCTCGGCGAGCTTTACGGCAAGGTCGAATGCGTAAATCACACGCCGTTTGACAAGGATAATCTCATCTACCTCGGCGACAGCTCGAACGGAACGCCCGTGACGGTAAACCGCAGGGCATATGAGTGCGATGTTCATGTTCAGATAGGCAAGGTCGAGCCACATGAGTTTGCAGGCTTTTCCGGCGGACGAAAGTCCGTCCTGCCCGGCATATCAAGCGAGGAGACGATCCGCATAAACCACCGCCCCGAGCGAATACTTGACCCCAACGCGGCCATAGGCAAGATCGACGGAAACCCCGTGAGCGATGATATGATCGAAGCGGCAGAGCTGTTCGGCATAGATTTCGGTGTAAACTGCATTCTCAATAACGAGATGAAAATAGCCGCAGTTTTCACAGGCGGCCTTGTTGAGTGCCACAGTACGGCGGTCAAATATGTGCGCGATTATCTCGGCGTCGGCATCGAAAAGCCCGACGTTATCGTGACCTGCCCCGGTCAGCCGCTGGATATTGATTTTTATCAGTCGGCAAAGGCGCTTATAGGCCTTACGGAGATACTCGACGGCGATATCGTTACGCTGCTCACCTGCGGCTGTGCAGAGGGCGTGAATTCCCCGGATATGCTGCGCGCGTTCGGCTCGGGCAAAACGCTGCCTGAGATAGAAAAGTGGACGACCGAGCATTACGAGATCCAGATGGATCACGTTCTGCTGCTTGCAAAGATCTACCGCAAGGGCGCAAGGGTAATACTCAGCTGCCCGAACGTGAGCGATGACGAGGCGCGCACGATGCTAATGGAGCCTGTCCGCGATCCGCAGAAAGCGCTTGAGCGCGCAATGGCTCTGACGGGCAAAGCCTGCCCGAAGGTGCTTTTCTATCCGCGCCCCCAGACAGGACTTCCGTATATAAAGTAAAAAAACAGACGGCTTAGCCGTCTGTTTTTGCTTCTTGTCTTTCTATTTCCCCACGCAGAAGCGTTCGAATATTCGGTTTGTGACCTCCTCGCGCACGGTGCGTCCGGTAAGCTCTCCGAGGGCGGCCATGGCGGCCTCGGTCTCGGTGAGGACTATGTCGGGCGTGCAGCCCGAGCGCATTGCGTCGCCGGCAGCCTTCATAGATTCAAGCGCGCGTGAAACGGCGTCAAACTGCCGGGCATTCGTCAGTATCTCGCCGGCAGGCGCGGCCGGCATGGGAAACAGCGCGCGCACCGTGTCCTCAAGCGTGCTCAGCCCCTCGCCGGTAACGGAGCTAATTTCAATGACAGGAAGAGCTGTTTCAGGCAGTTTGCCCAAACTTCCGAGATCGTGTTTTGACAAAATGACGATGCCGTGCGGCGCTCTCTTGGCGCATTTTATAAGCTCAAGATCCTCGGGCGTTATCTCGCGGCTTCCGTCAATGACGGCGAGAACAAGCTCGGCCTGCTCCATTGCGCGGCGCGAGCGCGTTACGCCCATGCGCTCTATCTCGTCGTCGGTATCGCGTATTCCGGCGGTGTCGGTAAGGCGCAGCAGCACTCCGCCGAGACGCAGCTTCTCCTCGATCGTGTCGCGCGTCGTGCCGGGAATATCGGTCACGATGGCGCGGTCATAGCCCAAAACGGCGTTCAAAAGCGAGCTTTTTCCGGCGTTGGGCCGCCCGACTATCGCGGCCGGAACGCCCGAGTGCAGAAGCTTTCCGCTGTCATAGCTTGCGCGCAGGCTCTCAAGCACTGCCGTGCAGCGCTCGATATCTTCCTTATAGCGCGCGAGGGTGAAGTCCTCGATATCCTCGTCGGGATAGTCGAGCACCGCGTGATAGTGCGAGCTTATGTCGGTGAGCGCACCGTATATTTCGTCGATGCGGCGCGATATTGCTCCGCCGAGCTGACCGGCAGCGTTGCGCGCGGCCTCGGCGGTTTCGGCGTCGATGATATCCGCGACTGCCTCCGCGCCGGAAAGATCCATGCGGCCGTTAAGAAAAGCGCGCTTTGTAAACTCGCCGGGCAGAGCCTGCCTTGCGCCGAGGCTGAATGCCGCCTCAAGCACCGCGCGCAGAACGACGGGCGAGCCGTGGCACTGAAATTCGGCGGTGTCCTCGCCGGTGTAGCTGTTCGGGGCGCGGCTTATCGTGCAGAGGCAGATATCAAGAAGCCGACCCTGCTCGTCGCAGAGCTTGCCGTAGATGAGCTTTCTGTCCTCGCAGTCGGCCATTTTGCGCCTCGACACGGGCGAAAAGAGCCTGTCTGCGATTTCGATCGCCTTGCCGCCGGACATGCGGACGATGCCTATAGCGCAGACCTGAGTGCCGGTGGAGACGGCGGCTATCGTGTCTGACATGTGTTGTCCCTCCAAAGAAAAAAGCCGGCCAAAAGCCGGCTTTTGAAATGGTAAGCTTATTTGTTCATTCTTGCAGCTCTTGCGGCCTTCTCGTCGTTATCCTCGGAGATGTAGTAGCTCAGCGACAGCAGAGAGTCGGAGAAGTGGATGTTTTCAACGATGGTGCTGCTCTCGGGAGCTGTCAGCTCGACGTTGGTGAAGTTCCAGATGGCGTTCACGCCGTGCGAGGTGAGAAGCTCGGTAGTCTGAACTGCGTGAGCCTTCGGAACACACAGGACAGCGGCATCGACCTTGTTTTCGGAAAGATACTGCGGCAGGGTGGCCATATCGTGGATCTTCACGCCCTCGTAATCGGTTCCGATAAGCTGCGGCTTAACGTCGAACGCGGCCTTGAGGTCAAAGCCCCAGGTCTTGAACGAGAAGTTGCACAGAAGTGCCTGACCGAGGTTGCCGACGCCGATGAGAATGGCGCTGTAGCCCCTGTCCATACCGAGGATGGATGCGATCTCCGCGCGGAGTGCGGTGACTTTATAGCCGTAGCCCTGCTGGCCGAATTCGCCGAAGCAGCTGAAGTCCTGACGGATCTGCGAGGGGGTGAGACCAAGCTGGCGGCCCAGCTCGCCGGATGATATGCGGCTTACGCCTGCATCGGTAAGCTCATCGAGCTTTCTAAGATATCTGGGAAGGCGGCGGATTACGTTATTAGATACTTTTACACGCTTCATATATTGATACTCCTTAAAAACGCAACAAAAGGGTGTTAATTATTTGATTAGTGCATTATATCATAAGCTTTTTAAGTTTTCAAGTAGTTATATGTCAGAAAATGTCCGGTTTTTGCCGAAAATGTGTTGATATTGAATGATTTTCGGATTGATGTTTTGTCGAATGTATGGTATTTTACTATGGATAAAGCTTCGGAGAGTGATCGATAAATGCGAATGAGAAAAAAACCGAACCTGCAGCCGCGCATGGAAAAGTGCGCAGCGGTGCAGATAGCCGAGCCTGCCGCGCTGCGCGGAAAATGGCGTGAGAGCTTTCCCGGAAAGAGCCTGTGGCTCGAGATCGGCTGCGGCAAGGGCCGCTTCACGGTCGGCACGGCAAAGGAAAATCCCAAGGCGGAGCTTATCGCCCTTGAAAAGGTCGAGGATGCTATGGTCATCGCCATGGAGCGCGCTTGCGCCGAAGAGATCGGCAACGTGCGGTTTATATCTATGGACGCACTGAAGCTGCGCGAGGTGTTTGCTCCCGGCGAGGTCGAGCGCGTTTTCGTCAACTTCTGCGACCCGTGGCCGAAAAGCCGCGACGCAAAGCATCGGCTCACATCCCCGAATTTCCTGCGGATATATGCCGATATCCTGCCAATGGGCGGCGAGGTGTGCTTCAAGACGGATAATCTGCCGCTTTTTACATGGTCGCTTGAGCAGATAAAGGCCGAGGGTTGGGAGGTACACAGCGTTACAAACGACCTGCATGCCGGCGGCGAGGGCGGAGTCATGACCGACTACGAGTGCAAGTTCCGCGAGATGGGCGTTAAGATAAACCGACTTGTTGCCGTCAAAACCGAGAATACGAAAAACGGCGCGTCCGGCGAGGTGCCGAGGCTGCGCAATGCCGCGCTTTCCGATGCGAGGGGGCTGAACGAATGAGATTTATAAGCTGGAACGTCAACGGTCTTCGCGCCGTCGTAAAAAAGGGCTTTGAGGATATCTTCTGGTCGCTTGATGCGGATTTTTTCTGCCTGCAGGAGACAAAATTACAGGAAGGTCAGATAGAGCTTGATCTGCCCGGATACGAAAGCTACTGGAGCTATGCCGAAAAGAAAGGCTATTCCGGTACGGCAATATTTACAAAGCACACGCCCATGAGCGTTCGGCGAAACATACCCGGACACGAGACCGAGGGCAGAGCAGTTACGCTCGAATACGATGAGTTCTTCCTCGTGTGCGTCTACACACCCAATTCGCAGAATGAACTAAAGCGCCTGGACTATCGCATGAGCTGGGAGGATGATTTCCGCGAATATCTTATGGGGCTGGATAAGCTTAAGCCCGTCATAGTTTGCGGCGATATGAATGTTGCCCACTGCGAGATAGACCTCAAAAATCCCGACACTAACCACTTTAACCCCGGCTTTTCCGACGAAGAACGCGGCAAGTTCACCGAGCTTCTCGATGCCGGATTTATCGACAGCTTCCGCACGCTTTACCCCGATAAGCGCGATGCGTATTCGTGGTGGAGCTACCGTGCGGCTGCGCGTGAGCGCAACGTCGGCTGGCGTATCGACTACTTTGTCGTGTCCGACAGGCTGCGTGATAACATAAAGGATGCTTACATACTGCCCGAAATCATGGGCTCGGATCACTGCCCGGTGGGACTGGATATATTATGGTGAAGATAGGCAATGTTGAAATAAGCGGCCCGATGACGCTCGCGCCGATGGCAGGGGTCACGGATTTTGCGTTCCGTGCGATATGCACCGAGCTTGGCGCCGCGCTCACGACGACCGAAATGGTCAGCGCAAAGGCGCTGTGCTACGGCGATAATAAGACAAAAAGCCTGCTTTATAATCTGCCCGGCTGCCGACCATTCGCCGCGCAGATATTCGGCCACGAGCCGGAGATAATGGCACAGGCGGCGCCCATGGCGATAGAATATTCCGGCGCGGATATGTTGGATATAAACATGGGCTGCCCTGTGGGCAAGATCGTCAAAAGCGGCGACGGCTCGGCGCTCATGCGCGATCCGGAGCTTGCCGGGAAAATAGTGCAGGCGGTGGTCGAAAGCGTCGATGTCCCCGTTACGGTGAAGTTCCGAAAGGGATTTGACGGGGGCGGCGTCAATGCCGTGGAGTTTGCAAAGACCATGGAGCAGGCCGGAGCCGCGGCCATAGCCGTGCACGGCAGAACGAGAGCTCAGATGTACTCCGGGCGCGCGGACTGGGATATCATCCGCGACGTAAAAAAATCCGTCGACATTCCGGTCATCGCAAACGGCGATATATTTTCCGCCGAGGATGCGGCGCATATCCTGCGCTACACCGGCTGCGATCTTGCTATGGCAGGTCGCGGAGTGTTCGGAGATCCGTGGCTTTTTGCCGAGGCAAACGCACTGCTCTCCGGCAAAGAGATACCTGAAAAGCCGCCGCTTGCCGAGCGTATGGACCTTGCCCTGCGGCACACGAGAATGTACGCGGAAAAATTCGGCGAGCGTCTTGCCTGCCTCGAGGCGCGGCACCAGATACCGTGGTACCTCAAGGGTGTTGCATACGCCGGATATTATAAGCAGCTTCTTGTTAAGGTAGAAACGCTCGATGAGCTTGAGTGCATAATAAAAGGTATAAAGAGAGAGCTTGTATGACTGAAGTTTCTGAAAAGAAAATAATCGAAAAAGTTCTCGGCGGCGACGCAAACGCCTTTGAGGAGCTTGTGCTGAAGTACGAAAAAACGGTCTATAACCTTGCGCTGCGCATGGTGGGGGACCGCGACGATGCCTTCGATATGACGCAGGAGGCGTTTATCAAGGCCTACGGCAGCCTTTCCTCGTTCAGGGGCGACAGTAAGTTTTCCGTGTGGATATACAGGATTGCGACGAACGTCTGCCTTGATTTTCTGCGCTCGAAAAGCCGAAAGCAGCAGGTATCGCTTACCGTGAGCGACGACGATGACGAGGATGCTCAGCTCGATATCCCCGATCCAAGCTCCACCCCCGAGCAGCAGCTTATAAAAAAGATAAGCATGCAGTCGGTGGAGGAGGGATTGAAGACTCTGCCGGATAAGCAGCGGCAGATACTCGTCATGCGCGAGCTTGGCGGCATGAGCTATGCCGAGATAGGTAAGGTGCTTTCGCTTGAGGAGGGCACGGTCAAGTCGCGCATTTTCCGCGCGCGGAAGAGATTGTGCACATTTTTGCTCGACAGCGGGAACATTCCTGATTCCCTCGCGTCAAAAGGAATGAAAGGAAGCGGCAAAACATGATAGACTGTGAAAAGTGCAGAGAAATGATAAGCTGCCTTCTCGACGGCGAGCTTAGCCAAGCGGAGCAGAGCTTCGTGCGCGAGCATATTGCCGCCTGCCCGGAGTGCAGAAGCGTTTACGATGCGTTCTCGGCGGTGTCGGCTCAGCTGCACGAGGAAGAGCCGCTGCCCGACGGACTGCACGAAAAAATAATGTCCGGCATAAAGGCAAAGCCGAAGAAGAAAACCGGTATAGTGTGGATAAAATATCTGTCCGTAGCGGCATGCCTTGCCCTTGTCATATTCGCAGGAGTTAAGAGCGGCATGCTCAGCCCGGCGGAGTACAAGACCGATTCAAACGACCTGTACGTTGCCAAGTCTCTACCCGTCCTTGACGGAAGGTTCACCGGACAATCCGGCGAGGAAAGCGATGGCAATACTCAGGAGCAAAGCGCGAAAACGAGCGTTACGCTCGAAGAAACGGACGCAGAAAAGCTCCTTGCGCTTATCGAGCCTGCCGACGGCGCGGAGGAATACGAGCCCACGGCCGAGGCAGACTATGCCGTCAGCCTTGGCGGAGATGTCGGCGTTGTGCTCATTTACATCGACGGTGACAGCGTCTATGCCGACCGCGGTGAGGGCGCGCTTTCGGCTCCATGCACGGCTGATGAGATACGCGATCTGCTCGATGCATGCGCAGGGGAATAAAAATTGATAAGAAACGCATAGCTGCATCTGTTAAGATGCAGCTTTTTCTGTTGACATTTAAAAATCACATACTATAATTGTGGAGCACCCAAAATCGGAGGAAAGAATAATGAACGAAATTTTTGTGGTAGGCCACCGTAATCCGGACACCGACTCGATCGTTGCGGCGATGAGCTATGCGGCGCTTCGCAACGCGCTCGGCGACAGGGAATACACCGCGGCCTGCCTTGGACATATAAGCGACGAGACTCAGCGCATGCTCGATAAATTCGGCTTTGAGCCGCCGCGCCAGATAAACGACGTGCGCACGCAGGTGCGCGACCTTGATTTCGATACGCCCCCTGCGCTGAACTCCTCGGTCACGATGAACAGAGCGTGGCGCATGATGCGCGAGCAGAAGGTGTCCGTCATTCCCGTCATAAACGAGGACGGCACCCTGCACGGCACTCTCTCGGCCGGAGATATCGCGTCGTACAGCCTGCTGACCATCATAGATCCGCATATAGACGATGTCCCGCTTTATAATGTGCTGAGCGTGCTCGAGGGCAAGATACTCAATGAGGACGCAGAGCTTTTCGACTGCATCGCCGGCAACGTCGTCATTGCGCTGCCGCAAAGCTGCGATACGCTTTTGTTCAACGACCCCGACAGCATCGTGCTGTGCGGCGATCAGCCCGATATGGTAGAGCGCGCGCTCAAGCTCGGCGTAAACTGCATCGTTTTGTGCCAGACCGAGGCAAAAAAGCAGTGGCTTGAAAAAGCGGGCAAAACCTGCATCGTGTCCACGCCCTTTGACGCGGCGCGCGTTGCAAAGCTCATCTATCAGGCAATCCCAATTTCGCGCCCGTGCCACACCGAGGATACGATATGCTTCCATTTGAGCGACTACATCGACGATGTCCGCGAGGAAGTTCTCAAAAGCCGCTATCGCTGCTACCCCGTGCTCGACGAAAACGAAAAGGTCGTCGGTACATTGTCAAGATATCACCTGCTGCGTCCGCGCAGAAAGCGTGTTGTGCTCGTTGACCACAACGAAAAGGCGCAGGCGGTAGCCGGCCTTGAGCAGGCCGAGATACTGGAGATAATAGATCACCACCGCCTTGCCGATATCCAGACGGCACAGCCTATCCGCATGCGCAATGAGCCTGTCGGCAGCACGACGACCATAATATGCGGCATGTATCAGGAGCACGGCGTAATGCCTTCGCCGGCAATGGCGGGGCTTATGGCGGCGGCCATACTGTCCGACACCGTTATGTTCAAATCCCCGACCTGCACAAAGCGCGATACCGCGCTTGCCGAGCGTATGGCGCGCATTGCAAACGTTTCGCTTGAGACACTGGGAAAGGAGCTGTTTTCCGGCTCGTCCGACACAAAGCCCGTATCCGAGCTTATCCGCTCGGACTTTAAGGAGTTCCATCTCTCCGGACAGATACTCGGCGTCGGTCAGATCACGACTCTTGACTCGGCGAAAATGCTCGAGCGCCGCGAGGAATTCCTCAGCGAGATGCGACGCATGAAATCAGATCACGGCTACGACATCGTAATCCTCATGCTCACCGACGTCCTCCTCGAGGGCACCCAGCTTCTCTACATCGGCAGCGACGACACCATCCGCCGCGCCTTCTCCGCCGAGCCCAAGGATAACATGCTCTTCCTGCCCGGCGTCATGAGCCGCAAGAAGCAGATAATACCTATGCTCACCGCCCTGTGGGGCTGATTTGAGCGGCCAAAATGCGCCCATGCTGCCCAAAGGGGCTTGGAAATACACAAAGTATGACCTGCGCCCCATTGGATTGCCTGGACGCATTTTATCTCGCTCAAATGGAACAGGTCAAAGTGTTTGGTGACGGAAGCCGACGACAGGCGTTCGCCATTCGTTGGCCGATTTGATCGGCAAGAATTCGCCCATGCTGCCCAAAGGGGCTTGTGGAAATGCACCCAGCACGACGAGCAGTTTTCGAAACTGCCCCGATATTTACTAAAACCATCTGTCGGGACGCATAGAATTTTGTTCAAAAGCGGCAATTGACAAGGCCGCCGGGTGTGAGTATAATTTATTCGTTAATAAATCAGGAAAGCGAGGATACGGAAATGACTGCACGCTGCACAACGATCGGCAATTGTTCCGTGTCTGAGTCTGTCCGCAGTGCATCCATGTCTTTTGACGCAGTACGATTTTATTCGTACTGCGTTTTTTATTATGGCTGGCGCAGCACCGCCTGGCAAAGGACGTAACAATGCACGCATAAAAGCCGCTTGAGCGGCGAATAATTGTCATTGAATGCGGTTCCTTTGCAAAGGGATCGCATATTTTTATTGAAAAAACAGAGGTACCGATATGAACGAACTTGAGACTTCCAGAAACGAGATCAGCCGTATAGACGCCGAGATGGCAAAGCTTTTCGAGCAGCGCATGCAGGCTGCGGCGGTGATAGCAAAATATAAAAAGCAGCACGGCCTGTCCGTCAAGGATGCAGTGCGCGAAAAGGAGCTTATCGACCGTGACCGCAAGCTTATTGAGAACGCCGACGTCGAGTCGTATTATGTGCAGTTTCTCAGAAAGACGATAGATCTCTCCTGCGAGTATCAGTCGAAGCTTTTAAACGGCATGCGAGTTACCTATTGCGGCGTCGAGGGCGCGTTTGCATACATGGCGGCAAAGCGCATGTTCCCGGAGGCCGAGCTTATCCCGTATTCCGATTTCGGTGACGCGTACCGCGCGGTCGAGCGCGGCGAGTACGACTGCGTGGTGCTGCCGCTTGAAAACAGCGCTGCCGGCGAGGTCGGAACGGTCATGGATCTTATCTTCTCGGGCGATCTGTTCGTAAACCAGGTCGTCGATCTTCCGATAGAGCACAATCTGCTCGGCGTCGAGGGCGCGTCGCTCGACGGGATAAAGACCGTCATCAGCCATCCGCAGGCGCTTGAGCAGTGCGGCGAGTACATCCGCGCACACGGTTTCGAGACCGAGACGTTTTCAAACACCGCGCTTGCCGCGCAGTATGTCAAGGAGAAAAACGACGCATCGGTCGCTGCAATAGCCTCGGACGAGACGAGCAAAATTTTCGAGCTCGATATTATCGACAAGGTCATTAACGACAGCAAGATAAACACGACGCGCTTTGCGGCGCTCTCCCGTGCGCAGAACAGGCCGGCTTCAATGTCGAGCCGCGCCGAGGAGAACTTCATCCTCGTGTTCACCGTTAAAAACGAGGCCGGCTCTCTTGCGCAGATGCTCAACATTATCGGCTCGCACGGCTTTAATATGCGCAACCTGCGCTCGCGTCCGATGAAGGATCTGCAGTGGAACTACTTCTTCTACATCGAGGCCGAGGGAAACATAAACAACGAAAACGGACAGGATATGCTCCGCGAGCTGTCGGCGATATGCGCAAAGCTCAAGCTCGTCGGAACCTACTACTCAAATCTTAAAATCGGAGAGTGACAGATATGATCGTCCCCGTAAAGACCGATACATGGAATTATGACATCGTGCTCGAGCCGGGCGCAATTAAAAATGCCGGTGAGCTTTTAAACCTCAACCGCCGTGTGCTCGTCGTCACCGACAGCGGAGTTCCGGCGCAGTACGCCGAGACCGTTGCCGCGCAGTGCAGCGAGGCGGTGATCGTCACCATACCGCAGGGCGAGCAGAGCAAGTGCTTTGACGAGTTCCGGCACCTTTTATCCGAGATGCTCGATAAGTCGTTTACAAGAGGCGACTGCGTTGTTGCCGTCGGCGGCGGCGTTGTCGGCGACCTGAGCGGATTTGCGGCGTCCTGCTACATGCGCGGCGTGGATTTTTACAATATCCCGACAACACTTCTGTCGCAGGTCGATTCCTCCATCGGCGGCAAAACGGCGATAGACTTCGGGGGCGTAAAGAACATCGTCGGCGCGTTTTACCAGCCCAAAAAGGTCATCATAGACCCCGAGGTGCTCGAAACGCTTTCGCGCCGCCAGCTCATGGCCGGTCTTGCCGAGGCAATAAAAATGGCGGCTACGAACGATGCCGAGCTGTTTGAGCTTATCGAAAACAGCGCAGACCTCACGGCCGATCTTCCGCAGATCATTTACAGAGCGCTGATGATAAAAAAGAACGTTGTCGAGCAGGATCCGCGCGAGACGGGACTGCGAAAGGTGCTAAACTTCGGCCACACGATCGGCCACGCGGTTGAGAGCTTCAATGCAGGCAAGCTCCTGCACGGCGAGTGCGTTGCGCTCGGCATGATCCCGATGAGCGGAGATAATGCCGCGGCTCGGATAAAGTCGGTGCTTGAAAAATACGGCCTGCCTTCAAAGATCGGGCAGAGCGCCGAGGAGCTTATGCCGTTTTTGAAGCACGATAAGAAAATGGCCTCCGACGGCATTGCGGCGGTAATCGTTGACGAGATCGGCTCGTTCCGCCTTTGCCGCATGAGCGCCGACGAGATACTCTCGCGTTTGGAGGGCTAAGGATGAAAAACAGCTTCGGTCAGAGCGTTTGCCTGACGATATTCGGCGAAAGCCACGGCGCGGCGGTCGGCTGCGTGATAGACGGACTTGCGCCGGGAATAAAGGTCGATGAGGATTTCATCGCGCGGCAGCTCACGCGCCGCCGACCGTCCTCGGCGCTGGATACGCCCCGGCAGGAAAAGGACGAATTTAAGATCATAAGCGGCGTTTTTTCCGGCAGAACGACCGGTACTCCGCTGACGATAGTTATCCCCAACGAGAACACCATAAGCCGTGATTATAACTACGGCCCGGCGCGTCCGGCGCATGCCGATTTTTCGGCCTACTGCAAATATCACGGCTTTGAGGACTATCGCGGCGGCGGACATTTTTCCGGCAGGATAACCGCAGCGCTCGTTGCGGCAGGCGGCATTATAATCCCGGCGCTCGAGGGCATAGGCATAAGCCTTGCAACGCACATCGCAAAGTGCGCCGGCGTTTCGGACAGAAAATTTGGCGACCTTGAAAGCGATATAAAATCGCTTCATGAAAAAAGCTTCCCTGTGCTCGACGATGCGCGCGGCGAGGAAATGGCGCAGCGCATTTTGAAAGCGCGCGAAGAAGCCGACAGCGTCGGCGGCGTTACGGAAACCGTTATATGCGGCACACCGGCAGGAGTCGGCGAGCCGTGGTTTGACAGCGTTGAGAGCGTTATCTCCCACGCGGCGTTCAGCCTCGGCGGCGTCAAGGGCATTGAGTTCGGCGCAGGCTTTGCCGCTGCGGATATGAAGGGCAGCGAGTGCAATGACCCACTGAGAGTATCCGGCGGCAGGATAGTCACAACGACGAACAATAACGGCGGCGTTAACGGCGGCATCACAAACGGTATGCCGATAGTCTTCCGCTGTGCCGTCAAGCCGACGCCGTCTATTGCGCAGACGCAGGATACGGTGGATTTTTTGAAAAACGAAAATACTCAGCTGAGCATCCACGGGAGGCACGACCCGGCGATAATCCGCAGGATATGCCCGGTGCTCGACAGCGTTGCGGCGCTGTGCGTTGCGGATATGCTCAGCCTGCGGTACGGCACGGATGTGCTGACGAAAGGAGTAGATGACAAGTGAAATACGGACTTATCGGCGAGCATCTGACGCACAGCTATTCGTGCGAAATTCACGCGCAGATAGCGGACTATGAATACGAGCTGCATGAGCTTAGACCGGATGAGCTGGGCGAGTTTATGACAAAGCGCGAGTTTAACGCGATAAACGTTACGATTCCGTACAAGCAGGACGTTATCCCGTATCTTGACGAGATAAGCGAAACGGCAAAGCGCATCGGCGCGGTGAACACCATCGTAAACCGAAACGGCAAGCTTTACGGCGACAACACCGATTTTCCCGGTATGCTGGCGCTTGCAAAGCATGCAGACGTTGATATGAAGGGCAAAAAGGTGCTCATCCTCGGCACCGGCGGCGCATCGAAAACTGCGCACGCTCTGGCGGAGTTTATGGGCGCAGAGAGCGTTGACTACGTTTCGCGCAGCGGAAAGGGCGGCAGCATAACATATGAGCAGGCCGCGCAGGAGCACAGCGACGCGCAGATCATCATAAACGCAACGCCTGCCGGCATGTTCCCGAAGGTCGAGGGCAGACCGATAGACATTTCCGCATTTCCGAAGCTTGAGGGCGTGCTCGACGCGATATACAATCCCCTGCGCACAAATCTTATACTCGATGCGCAGGAGCGAGGCATTCCGGCAGAGGGCGGCCTGTACATGCTCTCGGCTCAGGCGGTTTATGCCTCGGCTGTGTTCCAGAGCATCGAGCTTGACGAGAGCCTTATAAAAAGTGCGTTTGACAGCGTAAAAAACGCAAAGCAGAACATTGTCCTCGTCGGCATGCCCTCGAGCGGCAAGACCACCGTGGGCAAAATTCTGGCCGAAAAATGCGGCAAGGAGCTTGCCGACACGGATGAATACATCGTCAAAAAAATCGGCATGTCCATTTCCGATTTCTTCGCCAAATTCGGCGAACCGGAGTTCAGGCGCATTGAAAAAGAGACGATCGCCGAGCTTGCCGCGACCGGCGGCAAGGTCATTGCGACCGGCGGCGGAGCTGTGCTCGATCCGGAAAACGTGAGAGCACTCAAGCAGAACGGCACGATCGTGTTCCTGGATCGCGCGCCGGAAAATCTCATCGCGACCGACGACAGACCGCTTGCCTCGCGCCGCAGCGCGCTTGAGAAGCTCTATGCAGAGAGATACGATATCTACACGGCGGCGGCAGAGGTACACATCGACGCGAACACCACGCCCGAGGCGGAGGCCGACGCAATATTAAAGGAGCTGGGAGAATGAAAATACTCGTACTCAACGGGCCGAATATAAACATTCTCGGCATAAGAGAGCCGGAGATATACGGCAGACAAAGCTATAAGGATCTTCTGAAACTGATAAGCGAGCACGCCGAGGAAAAGGGCGTCACCGTCGAGTTTTATCAGTCAAACCACGAGGGCGACCTCGTTGACGCGATACAGAAGGCGTATTTTGACGGCATTGACGGCATCGTTTTTAATCCGGCCGCATATACGCACACCTCGGTTGCGATAGCGGACGCGGCGAAGGGCGTCGGCATACCGACGGTTGAGGTGCACATCTCCGAGGTGTCCGAGCGCGAGGCGTTCCGCCAGGTGAGCTACATCCGCGATGTTGCGGTCAAAACCATCTGCGGACACGGGCTTGACGGCTATAACGAGGCGCTGGACTTCCTTATCGACTATATCGGAGAGAAAAATGAAGGTTAAAATAAGTCCGTCGCGCCTTCGCGGCGAGATATGCGCGCCGCCGTCGAAAAGCTATGCGCATCGCCTGATGATATGCGCTGCCCTCGCCGAGGGCGAGAGCACGATACGAGGTGTTTCCGAAAGCGAGGATATGCTCGCAACGCTCGACTGCATCGCCGCGCTCGGCGCAAAATACGAAAAGATCGGCGATACGGTGAAAATATGCGGCAAAACGGGAAAAACACCCGAGGGCGCGGTGCTGCGCTGCCGCGAAAGCGGAAGCACGCTGCGCTTTATGATACCGCCTGCGCTCACCGGCGGCAGAGTGCGGTTCGAGGGTACGCCCAGACTGCTTGAGCGAGGAATCGGAATATACGAGCAGCTTCTCGGCGGCAAGGGCATCGAAATTAAAAAAGACAGCGGTGGGATCGAATTTTCCGGCGCGCTCACGGCAGGTGAGTATGTTCTGCGCGGCGATGTCAGCAGCCAGTTCATAACGGGGCTTTTGTTTGCACTTCCCCTGCTTGACGGCGACAGCGTGATAAAAATCCTTCCGCCCGTCGAGAGCAGAGCGTATATAGATATTACCATTGCGGCGCTCGGCTCGTTCGGCATAAAGGTCACGGAGCCGGAGAAAAACACGTTTGTCGTTCCCGGCAGGCAGAAATATGCCGCAGGGGATAAAACCGTCGAGGGCGATTGGTCAAATGCTGCGGCGCTCGAGGCGTTTAACCTCATCGGCGGTAAAGTTAATGTGAACGGTCTGAACGAAAACAGCATACAGGGCGACAGAGTGTGCCTTGAGTATTTCCGGGAGCTTACACGGCCCGGCGCGGAGCTTGACATTTCAAATTGCCCCGACCTCGGCCCTGTGCTGTTTGCGCTTGCAGCGGCTACAGGGAGCGGAGCGCGCTTTACCGGAACGCGCAGGCTGCGGATAAAGGAGAGCGACCGGGCCGCCGTCATGGCGCAGGAGCTTGAAGCCTTCGGCATCAAGACCGAGCTGCACGAAAACAGCGTAACAATAAAGCCGGGGAAGATAAGCGCGCCGGACAGGGAGCTTTCGTCGCACAACGACCATCGCATAGTCATGGCGCTGACGCTTTTGTGCAGCATAACAGGCGGCGTTATAGACGGTGCTCAGGCGGTGCGCAAGAGCTACCCGAATTACTTTGACGCACTGAAAAACCTCGGTTTGGAGGCAGAATATGAAGCTTGATAAAAACACAAAAATACTTATACTCGGCCTTGGCCTTATGGGCGGCAGCTACGCCGAATCGCTCACCTCGCACGGCTTTGAGGTAGGCGCCGTCGCGCGACGGCAGGAGACGATAGACTATGCCCTGCGCGAGGGGATAATAAAGCACGGCAGAGCCGAGATAGACCCCGAATATATCGGGCAGTTTGACCTGCTGATTTTCGCAATGTATCCGCATGCGTTCGTCGAGTGGATAGAAAAATATCAGCAGTACATTAAGTCCAATGCGCTTATAACCGACGTTACCGGCGTAAAATGCAGCATAATCTATAAAATTCAGGACATGCTGCGGCCGGACCTTGAGTACATCGGCGCGCACCCAATGGCCGGCCGCGAGTGCAGCGGCGTTGAAAACGCGCGCATGGAGATATTCGAGGGCGCAAACTACATCGTGACGCCCACGGATAAGAATACGCCCGAAGCTATCGAAACCTGCAAGGAGCTTGGCAGAATAATGGGCTTTCGCATGATAGCCGAGCTTACGCCCGAAAAGCACGACGAGATGATAGGCTTTCTCTCGCAGCTTGCGCACTGCATTGCAGTTTCGCTTATGGTGTGCAAGGATTCGCACCATCTCGTCGATTACACGGGTGACTCGTTCCGCGACCTTACGCGCATTGCAAAAATAAACGATGAAATGTGGAGCGAGCTGTTTTTGCTCAACCGCGACGAGCTGGTGAAGCAGATGGATCTTTTCTCCGAAAAGTTCGAGCTTCTGCGAAACAGCATAGCTAACGGCGACCGCGAAACCATACGCCGTATGATGCGCCTTTCGACAGAGCGCAGAAAATACTTTGATGTTAAAAAAGAGGATGATGAGTCATGAACATGGAATTCAAAAGAAAAATGCCTACGCCGCAGGCGATAAAGGAAATGTACCCGATAACCCCCGAGCTTGCCGAGAGAAAAAAGATCACCGATGTGGCGCTCAGGAAAATATTCACCGGCGAGGACGACAGACTGCTGCTTGTCATAGGCCCGTGCTCTGCCGATCGCGAGGACTCGGTGCTCGATTACATCTCGCGTCTGCGCACGGTTCAGGAGAAGGTTGCTGATAAGATACTCATCGTTCCGCGCGTTTACACCAATAAGCCCCGCACCACCGGCGACGGATACAAGGGCATGCTCCATCAGCCCGACCCGAACAGCTCGCCGGATATGCTGCGCGGCCTTATCGCGATACGCAAGATGCACATGAAGGTGATTGCCGAAACCGGCTTTTCCTGCGCAGACGAGATGCTGTATCCGGAAAACCACCACTATCTTTCGGACATGCTCTCCTACGTTGCGGTCGGCGCAAGATCGGTTGAAAACCAGCTGCACAGGCTCACGGCCAGCGGCCTTGATCTGCCGGTCGGCATGAAAAACCCCACCAGCGGCGATCTTTCCGTTATGATGAACTCCATCACCGCCGCCCAGCATCCGCACACCTTCGTTTACTCCAACTGGGAGGTGCAGAGCAAGGGTAATCCGCTTGCACACGCAATTCTGCGCGGCTCGTCAAATAAATACGGAAGAACCATACCCAACTATCACTACGAGGATATTAAGATACTGTGCGAGCTTTACGCAAAAAGCGGACTTAAAAACCCGGCGGTCGTCATCGACACCAACCACTCCAACTCCGGCAAGCAGTGGGATGAGCAGCCGCGCATTGCAAAGGAAATTCTGCACAGCACGCGCCACTCGGACGATATCCTGCATCTGGTCAAGGGCCTTATGATCGAGTCCTACATCGAGGACGGCAACCAGAAGCCCGACGGCGGAGTTTATGGCAAGAGCATCACCGACGCCTGCATCGGCTGGGATAAGACCGAGAGACTCATATACGAGCTGGCAGACCTCAGATAAAACAACACACACGATAAATCGGAAAGGAGCAGCACCATGATAGCGAAGAAAATGCTTGCACTCGGCAAAAGCGATTCGGCAATACGCGCCATCGCAGCCTACGGCGACGCGCGCCGCAGCGAGATAGGCAGCGAAAATGTTTTTGATTTCAGCATAGGAAATCCCAATGTTCCGACGCCCGAAAAGGTGAAAAATACGCTTATAGAGCTTCTCCAAAATGAGGAGAGCCTCGCTCTGCACGGATACACGGCAGCCCCCGGCGCAATGGCGGCGCGCAAGGCCGCCGCGGCGCAGGAGAGCAAAAGAGCCGGATATGATATACCGGCCGAGAGCATTTACCTGACCTCCGGTGCTTCCTCGTCGCTGTCGATAGTCCTGTCGGCGCTGGTGTCCGAGGGCGAGAAGGTCGCGGTGCTCGCACCGTTTTTCCCCGAATACAAGGTGTTTGCCGAAAATGCCGGAGCGGAGATTCTGATAGTTCCGCCGGCAGGCGACGATATGCAGCCGTTCATGGCGGCGTTTGAAAACGCTGTCGAGCAGGGCGTTGCGGCGGTCATCATAAACTCGCCGAACAATCCCTCGGGTGCGATACTCAGCGAGCAGACGCTCAGGGTCATGTCCAAGATCCTTCAGGCCGCGCAGGAGGAGCAGGGAAAGAGCATCTACCTCATTGCCGACGAGCCTTACCGCGAGCTTGTTTACGGCGACGTGACCGTTCCGTTCGTGCCGAACATTTACCCCAACACGATCGTCTGCTATTCCTACTCGAAGTCCCTGTCGCTGCCGGGCGAGCGCCTCGGCTACATAATGGTGCCGCCCTGCGTCAAGGACAGCGCGGAGGTTTTCGCAGCCGTGTGCGGAGCCGGCAGAGCGCTGGGCTATGTCTGCGCGCCGAGCCTTATGCAGCACATGCTCGCGCAGTGCGCGGATGTCCGGCCTGATATCACGAGCTATGCCAAAAACCGCGACACGCTGTATGATGCCCTTTCCGGCATGGGTTTTGACTGCGTAAAGCCGGACGGAGCTTTTTATCTGTTTATAAAAGCGCCCAAGGGCGACAGTGCCGGGGAATTTTGCGAAAAGGCCAAAAAGTTCGAGATACTGCTTGTGCCGTCTGACAGCTTCGGCATTGCCGGCTATGCCCGACTTGCCTACTGCGTGTCCGAAAAGACGGCCGAAAATTCGCTCCCGGCATTCAAAAAGCTCGCCGAGGAATACGGCCTGTAAACCCGAAATAAAATAAATGAAAAAATTCCGTATCGAAAGATACGGAATTTTTTCATTTACCCTGTCTGATTCGGATAATATTGAAGATATTTGAAAGCACTATGCATGCAAGCGAAGCGGCAAGCGGCCATGTGCCGTCGAATTTTCCGGTGAACGCTATGACGAGAAATATCACGCCTGCTACGGCAAGACCTACGCTTGCTATGATGAGCAGCTTGTTTAAAATATCCTTCATCACAGATACCTGAATATCTCGCTGCCGCGTGTGTTTATCCACTTAAGCTCCAGCGCGGACAAAAGTGCAAGCAGCACGATCGCAATGCACAAAAACACCGTAGAGCCGATAACCGCGTACAGCAGGTAGTAGGCAATGCCGAGAACTGCCGCGATCACCCAGCCGCCGAACATTGCGATGAGAACGCCTATGCTCTGCTTGACGGCAATGGCCTCGGTCTGCCAGTTGAGGTTGGGCTTTTTGAGGTTTATTATCAGGCCGAACGCGGCAAGAAACAGCGTGAACACCGGCGGCAGAATGACGCACAGCAGGCCGGAGACAAAGTCGGGGCGGAACACGATGCAGATGCATGCGCTGCAAAACAGCTCGGGGATGACCGTAAAAAGCATGTGCAGCCTGAGCTTTGCGTGTAGGACAGCCTTGGGCTGCACAGGCAGCGACTGCGCTATCCAAAGTCCCTTGCCCTCAAGCGAAACGGAGGGCGCGGTAAGGTCGTTCATTGCGCCGAGGACGCACACGCCGAATGCAAGCAGGGCGGTGAAAAAGCCGTCGGGAAGAGCGAACATTTCAAATATCGATACAAGGTCCGCGCCCTTTATGAGCAAAAACACACCGGCAATGAGGAGAATCGGAGTGGCGAGGGCGCAGTTTAACATGTATGTCGGGCTTGAGAGCAGGTGGGAAAGCTCGCGGTGCAGAAGCGCGGAGGATGTGCTGCGCATTTTTGCCGTCTGCGAGCGGTATTCGCGCTTTGCAACCTTGTCGGAGGTCGTTGCGATCTTGATAAAGCTGCGCGCGAGAATGCGATAGGTGAGGATAAACAGCACGGCAACGGCAAGCGTTGTGTACAGCATCGACAGCCAGCCGCCTGCGCCGCAGTCGCCGATGATATACAGAACATATGCCGAGTTCATGAGCTTCTCACCGACGGTCACGGCGTTCAGGATAAGCTCCTCGATAAGATCATAGGCGTTAAAGCACACAAAGTAGTAAAGACCGAAGAAAACAAGCGAGATGATAACGACGATGAGCGACTTGCTCTTGAGATGAACGCTTACCCTCGCGACCACCCAGCCGAGCAGGCAGGAGAGGATGAACACGAAAACGCTCACAAGAATCGTAAGCAGGATGCTGCCGAAAACTCCGGCGAATGCAGGCTTTGCGACGATGAAATAAACAATGATCGCCGGAAGCATGACAACGGCGCTGAACATAAGCCCCATTAGGTACACGCCCATAAGGCGCGACAGAAGAATGTATTTCGTCGGCACGGGCAGCGAGAGCATAAGGTCGTTGTCCTTGGCCTTGTAAAGGCTTGAATATGTGTTGAAAACGCCGCCGAAAACGCCGAGAAACAGCGCCATAAGCGTCATCATGTCAAAATACAGCCAGTCAAGTCCCAGACCGACAAAGGGCTTGCACAGCATGAAAGACATCGCGGCGAACATGCCGCCTATGACGACGATCATCAGCAGCGCGTACAGAACGATGAACAGGATGCTCGTCGATTTCGCTCGCGCCTTGCCCTTTTTGCGGTCGTAGAAAAAGCTGCTGTTAAGCTCGTAAAGCTGCTTTTTCAGAAGAATTTTCAGCATGACTCATCCTCCAGCTCAAGGAATACTTCCTCCAGACTGTCATCGCCCTTGACCTCGCTCATCGTGCCCGAGCGGATGAGCTTGCCGCCCTTTATGATGGCGACCTGATCGCAGAGCTTTTCGGCGACCTCGAGAACGTGGGTCGAGAAGAATATCGCGCCGCCCTCGTCGCACAGCTCGCACATCATGCCCTTGAGGATGTGCGCGGCCTTCGGGTCAAGGCCGACAAACGGCTCATCCATGATGATGAGCTTGGGCGCGTGTATCCATGCCGAAATGATGGCAAGCTTCTGCTTCATGCCGTGCGAGTAAGCGGAAATGGGCTGAGCCAGATCCTTTGTCAGCTCAAAAAGGTCTGCGTATTTTTCGATGCGAGCCTTTCTGTCCTCGGGGCTTACGCCGAAAATATCGGCAATGAAGTTTAAGTACTTTATGCCCGTCATGTACTCGTACAGATCGGGGTTATCGGGAATGTAGGCGAGCACACTCTTGCACGCTATGGGATCGGCCTTGATCGAGATGCCGTTAATGCGGATCTCGCCCTCGTCAAAATCGAGGATGCCGACAACGGATTTGAGCGTTGTTGTCTTACCGGCACCGTTATGGCCTATAAAGCCGTAGATCGTTCCGGGGGCGATGTGCAGGCTGAGATCATCGACAGCCTTTTTCTCACCGTAGCATTTTGTCAGACCTTTGATATCGAGCATGTTTTATATCTCCTTTTCTAGGCGCGTTAAGGCATACAGTGCCGCTGAGCGCGTTAATTTCTTGTTTGTCATCTGTCGCCGTATCTCGGGCGGCACAGTGCGTTTATGAGAATGTAAATTGCCGTCACGACAAGCACCGACCCGGCAACGATCAGAAACATTGCAGGTTCTGATACGGCCTTGCCGGAAAAATAAATGTTGCAGTCGATGCCGTCGCGTATCGCGCCGATCACCTGCGAGGGAACGCCGCTGCTGCCCATTTCGTCGAGCGCGCCGCGCATCCAGTGGTTGTGCAGCAGACTCGTGCCGTAGGTGCCGGGGAGGAACGACAGCGCCTTCTGAAGGGCAACGGGGAAGTTTGACATGGGCATATATGCGCCGCATACAAAGCCGTAGCCTGCACTCACAAGCGTTCCGACGGCCGAAAGCTGCCCCTGAGTCGTGAGAAAATAGTGCAGGCAGGATGAAAGCGCCGTGCCGAACAGGGTGAGCAGGAAAACATCCAGAAGTATAAGCGCAATGTCGCCGCCGCTTAAAAACCATCCGCCGATAGCGGCGAGATATGCAAAGCATATGCCGCAGGTGACGAGACACACTATGAGCGTGACGAGTGCGGACGAGGCAAAGTAGCCCATTGCAAGCACGCTGCGTCTTACCGGCGTCACGGTGAGGTCGCGCACCGAACCCGTGACCTTATCCTGGATCATTAAGAGGTTCGAGCAGAACGCAATGGTAACGCAGCAGACCGCCAAAAGCGACGAGGCAAGCTGACCGCCGACAACGCCGTCAATGATGCTGTCGGAAAGCGCAAAGCCCTCGGGCAGCGCGGATAAAAAGCTGTCGCGATAGACGTTGGATAAAAACGTTACATACAAAACCAGCAGTATCGCCGGAGTTATCAGCGAGGAAAAGAACATTCCCTTGTCCTTGAAAAAAAGCTTTGAGTTGCGCTTTGTGAGAATTAAAAGCGTTTTCATGAATCGCCACCTCCCGAAAGAGCCTTGCCGGTCACGGCGAGGAAAACATCGTCCATTTTGCCCTTGGTGATCTCATAATCGACAAAAAGCTCGGGGTGCTCGGTTATGAGCTTCGTGGCCTGGGCGGTGTTTGGAACGGCCACCCTGTACGCATCGCGCAGAGCTTCGTATTCAAGCCCCAGCGCGCTCAGCGCCTCGGGCTGCGCTCCGTAGAAGGTTATGTAGTCGCCGGTGTAGGCGTTTTTCAGCGCAAGGGGCGTGCCCTCGGCTGCTATGCGGCCGCTGTCGAGAATAACGACATAGTCCGCGTCGGCGGCCTCCTCCATATAGTGCGTCGTGAGGAAAACGGTCATGTTCTCTTTCTCGCGCAGCGAGCGCACAACGCTCCACAGGAGCCTGCGCGTCTGCGGGTCGAGGCCGGTGGTCGGCTCGTCGAGAATCAGGATCTCCGGCCTGTGCAGCAGGGCACGGGCAATGTCTATCCTGCGGCGCTGACCGCCGGAGAGCTTGCCGACGCTGCGGTCAAGAAGCTCGGAAAGCTCAAGAAGCTCGCACAGCTCACCGAGCCTTTTTTCAAACTCCGCGCCCGTTATGCCGTAAAGCGCAGCGCGGCTTTCAAGATTATCGCGCACCGACAGCGGCTTATCGAGCACGCTGCTCTGGAACACGACGCCGAGCTTGCGCGTTATCTGCGCAATGTCGCGGTCGGCATCGTGGCCGCTTATGATGACGCTGCCGCTGTCGGCCTTGAGCTGGCCGCACATGATGGATATGGTCGTGCTCTTTCCGGCGCCGTTGACGCCGAGAAATGCAAAAAGCTCGCCGCGCCGCACATGAAACGAAAGATCGCTTACGGCCTTTATGTCGCCGAAGCTTTTATTCAGATGTGATATTTCAATTATATGCTGTTCCATATAAGCTCCTATCTCTTGCCGCCTTTGCGGACAAAAACGTTTTTAAATGCAACGATCGCGCCGTACAGAACGCCGGCGACGGCCCAGATATACCACAGCGTGCCGGGCTGACCGTTGCCGCTCGGACCAAAGCTGAGGTAGAGGAAAAGCGCCGTGACAACGAGCCAGTAGGCTGTGCTTATAGCGCCGAAAACCGGACTTTTGCGCTTGTTCTCGCGCGTATAGTCGCCCTCCTCGAGAAGCTTATCCATTGCCGCGTTGTAAACCCCTGCGCGGATAAAGGCATAGCAGCCGAACGAGGCAATAAGCAGAAGCACTGCGACGGAAATGCCGGCCCATATGTCGGGCGCTGAGAATGCTAGGGAAGCGAAGATCGGCAGGACCGAGAGTATGCACAGCGCCGTTCCGACGGCGTTCAGGCGTGAATACTGCTCACCGAATTCCTTTTTGCGCTCTTTTACCATGCCTGCAACGCCGTACTCGGTCTCAAACTCTTCTTTTTCGAGAAATTCAAACTCGGCCGATGCATGACCTGTGCGGATGAAGATGACGACTGCGGCGGCAACGATGCAGAGCATAACGCAAAGTCCGATGCCGGCAGCGGCGTCTTCGCTTATGCCCAGATAGCCGAATTCACTTGCGCAGGCAAGCACGATCATGACGATCGGTGAGACGATGCACAAAAGCGTTGCAAGGGCTATCCTCGGCGCGGCTGCCTTGCGCAGCGCCAGATAATTTGACGCCTGCTCCATGCTCACGCGGCGCAGTGAGGTGCCGGTGTCAGCATCGGCGGAGGAAAACTCCTCGGTCTCAAGCTCGTCTTTTAAAAGATAGTCCGTTGTCACGCCGAATAGCCTGCTCATCCGGACGATGCGCTCCATATCCGGGATCGATTGCGCGCCCTCCCATTTGGAAACGGACTGGCGCGTTACGTTGAGCTTTGACGCAAGCTCATCCTGCGACCATCCGGCCTTTTTGCGTAGATTGATGATTTTGTCTGCGAGTATCATGGTTGATTTCCTCCTGTCAGTTGGATTGTGTGCTGACAGTAACATTTTTTGCGGTTGCAGGCTATAAAGCCGGGCGGAAAATGTGTCAACCGGCGGTTGCTATTGGTCGCAAAAGCCATTTTTCTAATAAAGTACAAGACAACAGCAACAAAAAGGCAAACTTATATGAACGTGATATGCATACTTATTCGCTCTTTTCAAAACCAATAGTCCCGAGCGCAGCGCCGTCGGCTCCATCGCGCTTTACCGGTCGGATGCCGGTTATGATGCTGCCGAGCATGCCGGACTTTATAAAGCTCATAACGGCCATGAATTCGTTGCCGAGCATGTTGACGAGCTCATCCTCGGAAAAGTCGCACATGCCGGTGGCGCTCATTGCGCTCACCCCATAGGTGAATGTCCAGACGTATTGGAAAAGGAAACGGGCTTCCTCTGCTGTAAGTCCGTAATCATTCAGGACGAACTCTATGCACAGCTTTGCCGTTTCGCCCAAAGAGTCGAATACGTCCTCAAAGCGCCGCGCCTGTGAGTTTTCGGCCATGAAAAGAAGCTGGAACAGCTTCGGCTGCTCCTTTGCGTAACGCAGCATGAGGATGCCGATGGCTTTAAACGACGGATAGTAGTCGCGCGCACGGCTGACATATTCGTCATAGCGGTGCATTGCCTCAATGCGGATGGCTTGCATGACCTCGTCCATGCTTTTGAAAACGGTGAATATCGGGCTTGACGAGCAGCCGAGCTTTTCGCCAAGCTCGCGCGCCGTGAGCGCCGCGACTCCGTCACGGCTTACGATATCGAGCGCGGCATCTATTATCTCTTCTTTTGAGAATTTGGGTTTCGGGGGCATTAAGATCTCTCCTTGAATTAAAACTGATGTTTTAAAACAAATGTTTTGTAACGAGTGTTTTAGATTATATGAGCATTGCGGCGCATTGTCAATAGCTTTGCGGTGAAAAAATGATATTTTATTAACATTTTACAATGACAATACAATAAAGAAAAGGCATGTGCCGTATGACACATGCCTTGAAAAGATAGATCTATCAGCCGCCGAAGACGGAGAGCAGGAAGCCTGCCGCGATAGCCGAGCCGATAACGCCTGCGACGTTGGGACCCATTGCGTGCATGAGCAGGAAGTTCGTTTTGTTGTACCTTCTGCCGACGTCCTGGGAAACACGCGCGGCCATGGGGACTGCGGAAACACCGGCCGAGCCGATGAGGGGGTTTATCTTCTTGCCGGAAGCGTAGTACATGACAACGCCGCCGAGCAGACCGCCGATGGTAGAGATGGCGAATGCGCACAGACCGAGGATAATGATCTTGATCGTTGCGCCGCTCAGGAAGTTCTGAGCGACCATCGTTGCGCCGACTGAGGTCGCAAGGAAGATGGTTACGATGTTCATCAGCGCGTTCTGAGCGGTATCCGACAGACGGTCGGTCACGCCGCACTCACGGAAGAGGTTGCCGAGCATCAGGCAGCCGACCAGCGGAGCGGTCGAGGGCAGAAGCAGAATGACGAAGGTTGCGACAACGATCGGGAAGATGATCTTCTCGGCCTTGGAGACCTCACGCGCCTGCTCCATTTTCACCTCGCGCATTTCTTTGGTCGTGCAAAGCTTCATAAGAGGCGGCTGGATCAGTGGAATGAGCGCCATGTAGGAATACGCCGCAATGGCGATAGGTCCTAACAGATGAGGCGCAAGCTTTGTTGTTAAGAATATTGCGGTCGGGCCGTCTGCGCCGCCGATGATGCCGATGGAAGCGCCCTCGGGACCTGTGAAGCCCAGAGCGATAGCGCCGAGGAATGCGACGAAAACGCCGAGCTGAGCCGAAGCGCCGAGAAGCAGGCTCTTGGGGTTAGCCAGCAGCGGTCCGAAGTCGGTCATTGCGCCGACGCCGAGGAAGATAAGCGAGGGATAAATTCCGGCCTTTACGCCGATGTAGAAGAAGTCGAGCAGGCCTGCGTTCGCCATTACATGGCCGTAGCTGTGATAATAGGGGCTTGCCTCATCGAGGAAGGCCTCCCACAGCTCGGGGTGATACAGCGCGTTCTCACCCATGCCGATGAAGTAGCTCAGGTTTGTCAGCAGGCAGCCGAAGGCTATACCGCACAGCAGCAGGGGCTCAAATTTTTTGACTATGCCAAGGTACAGGAGCACAAAGGCAATGATTATCATGATGAGGTTTTTCCAGCCGCCGTCGGTGACGAAAAACGCGGCGAAGCCGGATTCCATCGAAAGCTTTTGGAGAGTACCCAGAATGTCCATCCGTTACCTCCTTATGCTATGACAACAAGAGGAGCACCGGTCTCGACTACTGCGCCCTTTGCCGTGACGATCTGAGCGACGGTGCCGGACTTGGTTGCGACGATCTCGTTTTCCATTTTCATGGCCTCAAGGACGATAAGCACGTCGCCCTCGTTGACCTTCTGACCCTGCGAAACATTGATCTTGAGAATGTTGCCGGGCATTGGGCTTTTTACGACCTCGCCGGCAGCAAGTGCTGCGCCGGCAGGTGCGGCAGGGGCGGCAGGCGCTGCGGCCGGAGCCGCTGCGACGGGAGCCGATGCCACGGGTGCGGGAGCGGCAGGAGCATAGGCCTCGTACTCATCGACGAGCATTGCCTTGCCCTCTTCGACCTCGACCTCGTAAGTTCTGTTATTTAAAGTTACCTTATACTTCATCTTCCTTGACCTCCTTGATGGAAATAAAGCGGAGCTGGTTAATGGGCTTGCCGAGCGTGTCGGCGACGATGGCCATTATCATTGCTGCGTCCTTCGGATCGGTGTCATACAGCTTCAGCTCGCCGGCAGAGCCGGGAGCGGCAGGAGCTTCGGGAGCCGGTGCGGCAGGGGCGGCAGGCACCGCCGCCTTTGCCTTGTTTGCGCGGCTGACCATGATCTTGCCCATTATAATAACGACGACCATCAGAAGAACAAGGCCGAAGAAAACGACAAGATAGCCCAGCAGAGCCGTAAGCGCGGCGTCGCCGAAGGAAATGTTTATCAGATCACTCATCGTCTAAACCTCCTCAGGCTTCGGTAATGGTGTAGCGGACGACCTTTTCCTCTGCCTCGCGGCGCTTTTCAAAGAAGTTCTCGGCAACCTGGGGGAATGCGATGTAGCTGAGGACATCCTCTTCGCACTTGGCGGTGTCGCCGAGGTGCTCGGCGGCCTTCTCATAGGTGTCGGTCGGAAGAGTGTCGGCATAGCGGCCCTCGATGGGCTTTTCGCCGTTGAGGATCTTTGCGCGGACTTCCTCGTTGATGGGAGCCGGAGTTCTGCCGTATTCGCCGCGGCAGTAGGCCTTTATCTCTGCGCCGACGTTCTTATAGCGCTCGCCTGCGAGCACGTTCTGAACCGCCTGCGAGCCTACGAGCTGGCTTGTCGGGGTGACGAGGGGAGGATAGCCCATGTCCTTGCGCACGCGCGGAGTTTCGATGAGCGCTTCCTCAAACTTGTCCAGCGCATTCATCATCTTCAGCTGACTGAGCAGGTTCGAGAGCATGCCGCCGGGTATCTGATAGGTCAGACACTGGGTGTCGGTGGTCATGGAGATGGGGTTGAGGGTGCCGTCGGCGAGGTAATCGTTGCGGATGGGCTTGAAGAAGTTTGCCATTTCTATGAGTATCTTCTCGTCAAGCGCAACATCGTAGCCAAGCTCTTTGAGCGCATAGTAAAGCGTCTCGGTCGCAGGCTGCGAGGTGCCGCCGGAGAAGGGGGATATTGCGGTGTCGATAACGTCCGCGCCGGCCTCAATGCCCTTGAGGTAGGTCATGAACGCAAGACCGGTGGTGCAGTGCGTGTGCAGAACGACGGGCAGGTCAACGGCGTCCTTGATGCCGGAAACGAGGTCGTATGCGCTCTGCGGAGTCATGATGCCGGCCATGTCCTTTATGCAGATAGAGCTTACGCCCATCTGCTTTAGCTCCTTGACCATCTCAACAAACTTTGCCGTCGTGTGCACGGGGCTTGTCGTGTACGAAATGGTGCCGGAGGCCATTGCGCCCTGCTTTATGGTCTCTTCAACAGCGACCTTGAGGTTGTCGGTATCGTTGAGCGCGTCGAAAATGCGGATGATGTCGATGCCGTTTTTGACCGATGCGCGCACGAAGCGGCGGACGACATCGTCGGGATAGTGCTTGTAGCCGAGGATGTTCTGGCCGCGCAGAAGCATCTGAAGCTTGGTGTTGGGCATTTTTGCGCGGATCTTGCGCAGACGCTCCCACGGATCCTCGTTGAGAAAGCGCAGGCAGACGTCGAAGGTCGCACCGCCCCAGCATTCAACGGAGTAGAATCCGGCCTGATCCATCTTTTCGAGGATGGGCTCGAACTTGTCATAGGGAAGCCTTGTCGCAATAAGTGACTGGTTTGCGTCACGAAGCACGGTTTCCGTAAACTGTACTTTCTTCATTTTTTCCTCCCAGAATTCAATTTTTTGCCTGCACCGCAGACTAATGTTTAACATCATATATTATAATATAAAATTTTCTCAAATTCTATATTTATCTTAGGCAAAATTATAACAAAAAGCAGGCAGTCTAAACTGCCTGCTTTTAAAAATTTTTGGTTATTTTGAAGCCAAAGCCCTGTCGAGCCAGACACTTGCAACGTCCATTGCCGCCCAGAAACCGTCCTTTTCGCTTTTCTTGACGATGCGGTCACGGGACTTGACGGAGGGATCGGTGAGCTGGAGCTGGACGGATACCTTTGTGGCAACGTCGAGATCCTTGACCTTCTTGGTGTCCATGATCTGGAGCATGATAACGTATTTGTCGGACATGCTGCCGTAATAGACTATGTTTCCTGCGCGCTGCAGGGGATGACCTTTGTATTCAAGCGGTTTGTTTGCCAAAGTAATTCCTCCTTCTTGCTTAGAAGAGATCACGGAAGTTTGCGAAGATGTCATCGTTGCCGCCGGTGTTATCGCCGGTATTGCCGCCGGTGTTGTCATCCTCGTTCTTCTTGTTCTCTTCTTCCTGCTTTTTCTGCTCTTCCTCTTCCTTCTTCTGACGCTCTTCCTCGGTCAGGGCCTGATCTTCAAGCTCCTCGCGCGTTCCGAAGATGCCGGTCGGCGAGCCGCCGTAGGATATCTTGAAGTCCTTATAGGGAAGATCGGCGTGGATGGAAGCCATGACCTTCTGCCAGATCTGCGTTGCGGGGTTGCCGTAGAAGGACATGTATTCGGGCGTATCGTATCCCGTCCAGACCGCGCAGGTGTAATACGGTGTGTATCCACAGAACCAGCGGTCCTTGTTCGCGGTCGTTGTACCGGTCTTGCCGGCAACGGGCATGTTGCTCAGACGCGATTCATGGCCGGTGCCGTAGGTCGCAGCGTTGTTGAGCATATAGGTCATGGTGCGCGCGGTATCCTGCGAGAAGGCCTGAATGGTCTGAGGCTGATTATCGAGGATGATCTTGCCGCTGCGGTCCTTGACCATGGAATAGGTGCGCGAATAGGTGAAAACGCCGTCGTTTGCGAGGGCGGTGTATGCCTGCGCCATCTCGCGCACGGTTATGCCGTAGCTCGGCTGGCCGAGAGCCATTGCCGCATAGTCTGCGTCGGCATCGACAAGGCTCGTCACGCCGAGGCGATTGCGCAGGAAATCAAGCGCTGCCGAGGGCGTAAGCTTATCCATGATCTGCGCTGCAACTGTGTTCTTGGATTTCTGAAGCGCCGTGGCTATCGTGATGATACCGTCATAGGTGTTAGGCGAGTTTTTCGGATACCACGAGGTGTGCGCGAGCTGAACGTGAGTGTCATCGGCATCGAGCACCAGCGTCGTGGGGCTTATCAGTCCGTATTCGACAGCCGGGCCGTAGACCGCGATAGGCTTAATGGACGATCCGGGCGGTCTTGTGGTGCCGGTGGCTCTGTTGAGTCCGTAGCTGATCTTCTTCTCGCCCGTGCCGCCAGAGAGGGCCTTGATCTCGCCTGTGTACTGGTCGATGATGACGATGCCGCTCTGAAGCTGCGACTTTGTGCCGTTTTGAGCCTTGGGAAGCTCTTCGAGATTTGTGTAGATCGCATCGACCTTCGCCTGAATGTCCTTATCGATGCAGGCATAGATCTCGTATCCTGCGTTGTGGACAAGCTGGCTTGCCGCGACGCGGCTGATGCCCTTTGCCTCGGCAAGGTCGGTGATAACGTCAGAGAGGACGACTTCTTCGTAGTAGGTATAGGTGCTGGAGCTGCTGGGTGAGTTTTCACCGCGGACAAAGTCGAGCTCCTGATTTACCGCCTCTTCATACTCCGACTTGTTGATGTAGCCCTGCTTATACATCTCGCGCAGGACGTTTTCCTGACGTTCCTTATTGTTCTCAACGCTGTAGAACGGGTCGTAATAAGTCGGCAGGTTAGTTATGCCGACGATGGAGGCGGCTTCGGCAATGGTCAAGTCCTTTGCGTCCTTGCCGAAATAGGTCTGTGCAGCCGTCTGCACGCCGTAGCAGCCCTCGCCGAAATACACGGCGTTTAGATACCACTCGAGTATCTCCTGCTTATCGTATTTCTTCTCAAAGTCCAGCGCCTGGAATATCTCCAGAAGCTTTCGCTGAACGGTGATATCATCCTGCTGGGTGAGGTTCTTGATAAGCTGCTGGGTTATCGTCGAGCCGCCGAAGGTCGAGCCGCCGGTGAACATGTTAAGTGCCGCGTGCGCCGTTCGGAACCAGTCAACGCCCTTATGCGTGTAAAAGCGCTTGTCCTCGATGGCCACGAGCGCATCCTTCATGTGCTGAGGAATCTGATCCCCGTCCACCCAGATGCGGTTTTCGCTGCTGCTGACGGTCGTCAGCTTTTGATAATCTCCGTTTGCATCCTTGTAATAGATAATGCTGGACTGATTGAGCGTGAAATCATTAAGATCCAGATCGAGGCTCGGCGTGATGCAGGTCTTTACATAGAATGCAAAGATGCACACGAAGATAAGCCCCGTCACGACGCCGATGAGCAGGATCGTTCCGATTATGCCCAAAATGCGGCCGGCCTTGCCGCTGCGTTTTTCGGTGCCGGGCTCCTTGGCAATATCCATTGGGTAACACCTCCTTGCGAGTGTTATGTGTCAAATCGTTATGAGCCGAGTAAAATATTCAATAGGCGCAATAATCTAATTTTATCTGAATTATCATTATATCATGTTATGTCAAGTAAGCGTGGATAATTTGTAAAGATTTCTCCGGCGCAGGTATTTGTTTTTGACGTATATGGAGATAATAAGATGAAAGGAGCGTGAAACAAAATGAAAAATACATTTAAAAAGCTGCTGCTGTGTTTTCTCGCCGCGGCGGCGGTGATAACGGGCAGCGCGGCGGTCAAGGGTATGGGCGATGCCGAAAAAGTCGAGCCTGGCAAAAGCTTAAATATCGCCGCGGCTTCAAAGCCGGGCTACTGCCTGCGCGACTGGCAGGGCTATATCGCCGTTTTTGAGGATGACCGCCGGACGCCGAAAACCGTAACCGATATCCCGACGGAAACGCTGAACAATGTTGACCGCGAAAAGCTCAGAACCGGCATCGAGGCCGGCACGCGCGAGGAGCTTCTGTCGCTGCTGGAGGATCTTAGCTCATAAGACTCTTGATTTATGGACCTGTGTAGGGTAAAATAAGAGCACAACAACACAGGAGGAAACAAACATGAGCAAAGAATTCGGCAATGATTTCATGACTATAATAGATGATGACGGCAACGAGTTTAACCTTGAGCTGCTCGATACTATCGACTACAACGGCGAGACGTTTTCCGCATTTCTCCCGGCGGATATGGACGAGGATGATCCCGATTACGGTCTTATTCTTCTGAGCGTCACCGAGGACGAGAACGGCGACGAGCTGTTTGAATCCATCAACGATGAGGAGAAGCTTGAAGAGGTTCACAATATGTTTATAACCATCTTCGAGGCCGAGGAAGGCGACGAGGAGTAAGACGAAAAAGCCTTCTCATATGTTCCGCAAAAGCGGAATATGATTTAAATGCTTAAGCTGACGAGAGTCGAACGCGTATCGGTTTTGACGGGCAGATTTCCGCCCATGCTGCGTTAAAGCTCTTGACAATACGGCAGTATTCTCTTTAAGCTTTGCCTTGCCTGAGCAAAAATCTGCTCCGGCAAAACTGCAAGGCACCTGTCGGCTGTGCTTTTCGAGATATTTTCGGCTTTATTTGGTGCAGGTGGGCTGGCGCCCATCAAGACAAAAAAGGCGAAAATAGCCGGAAGGGCGCGCCGACAGGCGATATGGGTTCAACTCTCGTCAGCTTATCCCTGCCGTGTTCGCGGTTTGTCATATTGACTTCGGGTTCGTTAAACCCACATTTTTAATAAGGGATGCCGATTTGAATCTGCGGATTGCAGGCCTCCCGGCTCCGGCCGGACGTTGGAAGCAGAGAAACAGAGCTTAGGCGACCCACCTGCTTTTTTGTGCAGGTTATAATCGAACCCCAACGGCACGGCGGGGTACTTAGGCCAACAGTTGTCCGACGGTTTTCCCGTCGGACTTTTTCTTTTTTAGAATATTGCGGCCGGGCAACATTCCGGCAAATAATTAAATAAAGTACGGAAAGCATGCAGTCGAAAAAATTTTTCGGCTGCGTATTTTTTTACTTGTACGCAAACGTACAAGTTTTGCCCGAAAACAGCCTATGGGTGAGAGGTGAATTTTATGAATAGGAAAAAATCCGCCGATGCGGATAAGCTTCTCGAAAAGCTTGCGGTGTCCTCGCCGAACGATGCCGTGAAGCTGCTTTATCTCGGCGCAGAGGATATATCCGAGCTTGAGGGGCTCGACCTTTCGCTGCTGAGCGAAATCAAACGCGGACCGAAAGGGGAGGTGGAGCTGAAGTTTGTAAACAAGCTTGCGATCATAAGGGAGCTTATAGAGCTCAATGCCGCAGCCGCGGCACAGCAGGCTCAGGGCGGCGGCTTCTACGCGGCGCTGGACAAATCGGCAAGGCTTCTGGAGGGCGAAAAGAGCAATGACGTTTGACTTTTTCTCGCCGACCCAGCTGAAGGCTTTGTCGTGGTGGAGCGACGCATCTCCTTACCGCGATCTCGATGCCGTGATCTGCGACGGCGCGGTGCGCTCGGGCAAGACTCTGTGCATGGGCATATCCTTTGTCTGCTGGGCCATGCGCCGGTTTGACGGACAAAGCTTCGGCATATGCGGCAAGGCAAAAAGCAGCATAAGGCGAAACATGATAGAGCCGCTGCTGCCGGTGCTGCGCGACATCGGCTTTGCGGTGCGCGATCTCGTTTCAAAGGGGATAATCGAGATAAGCTACCTCGGCCGGGAAAACCGCTTTTATCTCTTCGGCGGCAAGGACGAAAGCTCCGGCTCGCTTATCCAGGGTGTGACGCTTGCAGGAGCGCTGCTCGACGAGGTGGTTCTGATGCCGCGCTCGTTTGTCGAGCAGGCCTGCGCCCGGTGCTCGGTGACGGGGAGCAAGATATGGTTCAACTGCAACCCCGAAAGTCCGCAGCACTGGTTCTATCGCGAATGGATATGCCAGGCCGACCGGCGGCGCGCACTGTATATCCACTTCACGCTTGAGGATAACCCCTCGCTGTCGAAAAAGATAATCGACCGCTATAAGCGCATGTACAGCGGCGATTTTTACAGGCGGTTTATCCTCGGTCAGTGGGTGCTGCCGGAGGGCAGAGTGTATGACTTCTTCAGCGAGGACATGCTGTGCGACGCGCCGGAGAGCTGCTGCGAATACATCGTATCCTGCGATTACGGAACGAAAAATCCAAGCTCCTTCGGACTGTGGGGCAGATGCGGACAAACGTGGTACCGCCTGCGCGAGTATTACTACGACGGGCGGAAAACAGGCAGGCAGAAAACCGATGAGGAGTACGTCGCGGCGCTCGCCGAGCTTTGCGGCGAAGCCGTTCCGCACAGAGTAATCGTCGATCCCTCGGCAGCAAGCTTTATCGAGGCGCTCTCAAGAGCGGGCTTTCGCGTCGAGAAGGCGGAAAACGATGTTCTGCGCGGCATACGGCTCACAGCCTCGCTGCTCAAAAGCGGACGCATCCGCATCTGCCGCGGCTGCGACGACACGGTGCGCGAGTTTTACCAGTATCGCTGGGACGAGCGCGCCGGAAAGGAAGCGCCGCTGAAGCAGAACGACCACGCAATGGACGATATCCGCTATTTTGCCGCAGGCATTTCAAAACTTACGCAGAGCTTGGGCGCTGCGTGGGTGGAAAGGTAGGAATATGAAACTGTTTTCAAAACAAAAGGCCGCTCCGCCGAGGGTGCAGCTTCGCAGTGCGCAGGCGCATCCGTTTAGTCTCATCGACAGCTATGTGCCGCTCGGCAGCGCGGAAACAAGGCTTTACCGTATGATCCGCGAGGCGGTGCCGGTGGTGGACGCGGCAATCATGAAGATCGTCAGACTCACCGGCGGCTTCGAGGTAAGCTGTGCGGATAAAAATGCGCAGAGGGCGCTTGCGGAATTTATCCGAACGGTGCCGGTGGGCAGAGGTCAGACGGGGCTTGAAAGCTTCCTCGCCCAGTATCTTGACTCGATGATAACCTGCGGCCGCGCCGTGGGCGAGATCGTCGCAAACGGCAACCGCGACATTGCCGCCGTGCTCTGCGGAAACGTTGCCGACGTGCAGATCCGTGAGGGCAAAACTCCGCTTGACTTCGAGCTGTGCGGCGTGTCCGACACCGGCTGCGTGACGCCGTTTCGGTATCAAAATCTTCTGCTGTTTACGCCGTTTAACCCCGAGGCAGACTCGCCCTACGGCGTTTCGATGCTGCGCAGTATGCCGTTTTTGTGCGGAATACTGCTGAAGATATATCAGTCGCTGGGCATCAACTGGGAGCGCGCCGGAAACGTTCGCTTTGCGGTCGTTTATAAGCCGCAGGGCGACGCGCTCGACAGGTTCTCGGCTCAGGAGCGCGCTCAGCAGATAGCAGCGCAGTGGTCGGAGGCCATGCAGAGCGGAAAATCCGGCTCCGTGCGCGATTTTGTTGCCGTGGGCGACGTTGATATCAAGGTCATCGGCGCGGATAACCAGATCCTCGACAGCGAGGTGCCGGTGCGGCAGATACTCGAGCAGCTTATCGCGCGAACAGGCATACCGCCGTTCCTGCTAGGCCTTAACTGGTCAACGACGGAGCGCATGAGCGCTCAGCAGGCAGACCTCATGACAAGCGAGCTTAACGCCATTCGCAGAACGGTGACGCCCGTTATCGAGAAGATCTGCCGCATGTGGCTGAACATGCACGGCTACGCGACAACGCTCACCGTCGAGTGGGAGACGATCAATCTTCAGGACGAGGTCGAGGAGGCCAAGGCTGCGCTTTACCTTGCGCAGAGAGACAAGATCTATTGGGAGGAAGGAAAAAGCAATGAAGATCATTAAAGACGGCTCGGCGTCGGGCAGCGTGTGCGCCGAGCAGGAGCTGCAGGCGATAAATGCCTTTGCCAAGACGCAGCTTACCGCCGACGAGGTCTACGCCTTTCAGGTGCTGCTGTGCGATAACGAGGTCGATCGCGACCACGAGCGCTTTTCGGTATCAACGCTCCGCGAGCTTAGCGAGCTTTTCGTCGGCGCGACGGGCATCTGCGACCATGACTGGCGCAGCGAAAATCAGGTCGCGCGAATTTACAGAACGGAGCTTGTGACCGAAAAGGGCAAAACCACCTCGTGCGGCGAAGCGTATGTCTATCTCAAGGGCTTTGCCTACATGCTGCGCACCGAGGCAAACGCCGAGCTTATCGCCCAGATAGAAGGCGGCATAAAGCGCGAAACGAGCGTCGGCTGCTCGGTAGCGCAGAGCATATGCAGCATCTGCGGTGCCGAGATCGGAACATGCAGCCATGAAAAGGGCAAGGTCTACGGCGGTGAAAGGTGCTGCGCCGTGCTCACGGGCGCGGTTGACGCATACGAATGGAGCTTTGTTGCCGTTCCGGCGCAGAGAAGCGCGGGCGTTATAAAGAGCTTCATCGAAAGCGAGGCCGGGCGCGGCTATGCCGCCGAGTTTGCGGCGCTTGAGAAATCCGCGCAGCTCGGCAGGAAGTATCTCGACTCGCTCAGAGCCGAGGTACTGCGGCTGTGCCTCGTGTGCGATGAAAAAATGCACCCGGCGCTCGAAAAAAGCGTGCAGCTGATGGAAGAGCCGGAGCTTATTAAGCTCAAGGACGCTTTTGAGGAAGCATCGGCAAAGCTCTATCCGCCCGTGACCCAGCTTCCGGGCAGGAGCGAAGTCACCGCATTTTCCGGTGAAGAATACATCATTTGATCTAAGATCAGGAGGACAAAAATGAAAGTTAGTTTTGAAGGCGTCGGAGAGCAGGTGCTCTCCTTCAACAAGGCAAGCGGCGTAACAAAGGGCGCGCTTGTTAAGATGAGCGCAAACAGCACCGTCAAGGCCTGCGACGCAGGCGACCGCTTCATGGGCGTTTGCATCGCGTCGGGCGATGCATTTGCCGAGATAAAGACCGCAGGCTATGTCGAGCTTGGCTACAGCGGCACGGCTCCCACGGTCGGCTACGCTACCCTCGCTGCGGACGCTGCGGCAGGCAAGGTCAAAGCCGTCACCACCGGCGGAGCACAGTACCTTGTCATCAAGGTCGATGCCGCTGCCGGTACAGTCGGCTTCATTATGTAAGGAGGAAACGATCATGGCATATAATTTCAACGAGATAAAGCTCGAAAAGGGCATGTATTCAGAGCGCGGCAAGAGCTTCGAGCAGACCCTGGAGGCGCTCGACCCCAACGAAAACTACAAGGGCACTCCGTATGAGGGGCTTGACGCATTCCAGCGCCAGCTCAAAAGATTCGACATCAAGGTTCGCGGCGCAGGCAGCGACGTTGTCGAAAAATTCTTCTCGACCTCGGAGTCGGCGGTGCTGTTTCCCGAGTATGTTTCGCGCAGCGTAAAGGCAGGCATGGAAGAGGGCAATATTCTGCCGTCCATCACCGCCACCGTCACCCGTTTTGACGGCATGGACTATCGCTCCATCTACTCGGCGGCAAGCGAGGACGACAAGAGCCTGCGCTATGTCGGCGAGGGTGCGGCGATACCCCAGACCGAGGTGAGAGCCTCCGACCATCTGGTGAGCCTCAAAAAGCGCGGCAGAATGCTCGTTGCGTCCTACGAGGCGATCCGCTTCCAGCGCCTTGACCTGTTTTCCGTCATGCTCCGCCAGATCGGCAATCAGATCATGCGCATGCATCTTGAGGATGCCATCGACGTTATCACAAACGGCGACGGCAACTCCAATGCTGCAACCGCATACGAGGTAGGCGACGACACCATCGGCGGCACCGCCGGCAGCCTGAGCTACGGCGAGCTGCTGAACTTCTGGAACTGCTTTGACCCTTACACCATGAACACCATGCTCGCAGCTCCCGACGTTATGATGAAGATCCTCAAGTGCTCGGAGTTTCAGAATCCCCTTGCCGGACTTAACTTCCAGGGCACCGGCGAGCCGGGCAATCCTCTGGGCGCAAAGCTCATCCGCTGCTCGGCAATGCCGGCCGGCACCGCCATCGGCCTTGACAAGGGCTATGCTCTTGAGATGGTCACCGCAGGCGACGTTAACGTTGAGTACGACAGACTTATCGACCGTCAGCTCGAGCGCGCAGCGATCACCAGCATTTCCGGCTTTGCAAAGCTCTACACCGAGGCATCCAAGGTGTTGACTGTCTGATAAACACACAAGGAGACGGGCCACCCCGTCTCCGCTTTTTGGAGGTAATCAATGTCATATACGGATATGGACATAGAAATGAAGGCGCTGAGCATGCTCGGAGAAAGCGTTCCGGACGAGGACGCGGATATGCTGCGCGCGGTGTGCTCCGCTGCCGCCGCCGAGCTTGAGAGCAGACTGCGCCGCGGCGCTTCAAGCGACGAGATAGGCGAAACTTTCGTTACTGCATCGGCGATGCTCGCAATATCCATGTACATGGAGCTGGGCAGTGCTCACTCCGGCGGAGTGAGCGGCTTCACGGCAGGAAAGCTGTCCGTGCAGCTCGGCGGAGCGTCGGCCGCGGCGCTGAGAAAAAGCGCGGAGACGATGCTTGGCGCGTATCTTGACGCAGGAGGCTTCGCGTTTGTGGGGGTGCAGGGATGACGGCGGCAAACAGAATCTTGCAAAGCTACGGCGAGAGCATCACCGTCGGTACGGCCGAGAGCAAGGGATTTATATCCTGCCTTGACCCGGATGATGCGCAGACCCACAAGGCTCACCTTGCGCCCGGAGTTACGAACAACTCTAAATACCGGCTTATAACCGATGCCGAGGGCATTGCGGAGGGCGACAGCGTTACTGCGGCAGGCAGACGGTATGTCGTTTTGCGCGTCGAGCCTGTGCGCATATTCGGCGCGTTTTCGCACAATGAGTGCATACTGAAGCTGAAGGGAGGCACCGCCGATGCTTGAGAATATTGCAAGCGAAATTGCAGAGGAGCTTAATAACGCCGGGATAAACGCGGTGGCAGCGTTTAACGCATCGGAGCTTGATGATGCGGCAGCGTTTGTGTGCGTCGGTCTTAAAAGTGCGCGGATAAGCTCGTCGGGGCTTGGCAACTACATCGGAGTGTGCACCGAGGACGGACAGCTTAAGGAAATGTACGGCGAAAAGGCCGAGCTTGTGCTCTCGCTTGACGTTTACAGTCCGGCAAACGCGGATGAGGGCTGCTCCGAGCTTGCCGACGGCGTAAGGTGCGCACTTTACAACATCGACGGCCTGTCGGTCACGGAGTTTGACTTTGAAAAAGTCGAATACGACGGCGACTGCCGCATGCTGCGCAGCCGCTGCTCGGCAAAGGCGGCAGCCTATCTTGTGCGCGAAAAGCTCGGCAGCTCGCTGTCTGGCTACAGCATAGGGGAGGGAACGATATGAGCGTGATAAAAGCATATTCTTCAAATTTGGACAAGGTCGGAGTTGACGGCGTGCCGCTTGCGGGCGTTGTGCTTGCCGAGGAATACGAGCGGCACAGCGAGTATCCGGTGCTCGGCTTCGGCGACTGCGTGCCGAGCGCGATACTGACATTTGACAGACGCTATGAGATCGTGCTTGAGCGCTCGGCGAGCATAGGCGACGGTGTGAGATTTGAAAACGCTGAGCCGTTTGAGCTTCAGATAGGCGGCAGACTTTACAGCGGCTGCCGCTGCACAGAGCTTCGGAAAACAAAAAAGCCCGACGGCTCGGAGGTGCAGCGAATAAAGATCGCCGCGCTCTGCCGCGAGGAGGTGTCGGGAGATGAATAACGAGGGCGAAATGCTTTCCGTCAGGCCGTATGCGCCCGACGAAAACGGCGTGAATTTTGATGAGCAGCAGCTTTTTATAGTGCGCCGGCGCGACATGTCGCTGCTGTCGGACTATTTCCGGCGCGATGCGCGCCGATATGACAACGGCTTTGAGCTGTATTAGGAGGGAAAAGAATGCTTGCACCAATGCAATATCGAGATTTCGTGTGGCCTAACAATCCTCGCGTGTTCGAGGTCGAATACCGACGCACGCTGCACAGCTACAAGCTGCCGTTTTCCGGCTATGTAGTGCAAAATCTCGGGCTTCAGAATAAAATAATCCGCGGCGAGGGCGAGTTCGTCGGCCCGAAGGCATACGAAAACTTTCGCCGGCTTGCCGCGCTTTTCGAGGAAAACAAGGGCGGCAGGCTCGTGCACCCCGTGTGGCCGACGATGCGCGCATATTTTGCAAAGCTCAGCCTCAAGCAGGAGCCGAAGGAGGACTATATAAGCTACAGCTTTGAGTTCTGGGAATACATCGGCAGCGCGTTCGAGGATGCTCAGGAAGCCATCGACGACACCGACTACGGCAACCCGGCAGCGGAGATCGGCCGCGTGCGCTATTACAGCGCCGTCGAAAACGACACTCTGCGCGTGATATCGCAGAAAAAGGGCATTGCGCTTTCCGTCCTGTCGGAGCTTAACCCGGATATAACAAACCCCGATGCCGTCATAGTCTACGGCAGACTCATAAGGATAAGGTGATGCGATGAAAGGATATTTGATCGACAAAAACGGCGCGCTCACGCTGCTGCCGGAGTTCCTGTCATGGGACGTCTGCCACGGCATGGGCGAGCCGTGCGACTGGTTCGAGGTGAGCTTCATTTACTACAGCGCGCAGCTTCCAAAGCTGCAAAGCGCCTGCCGCTTCCGGGCGGTGCACAACAACGCCGTCGTATTCAAGGGAATAATCGACGAATACAGCATAAGCATCGACGAGAAAGGCTCGGTCGTTACGCTCTCGGGCCGATCGGACGCGGCGCTGCTGTTGGATAACGAGCTTCCTGCGCAGGAATATGCTCAGCTCAGCAACTCGGCGGCCGTGAGCGCCTTTGCGCGTGCGTTCGGCATAAGCAGCGTCGTATCCGGCAGCGCAAAAACGCTCAATTCATTCAGCGTGCGCACCGGCGAGAGCGCGTGGAGCGCGCTAAAGCGCTTTTGCCGCTATGCGTGGGGAACCGTGCCGTATTTCACGAAAAGCGGAACGCTTGTTCTCAACGGTCGTACAGGCTCGACGATAACGGTGGATGCGTCAAAGGACGCAGCGAGCGTGTCGCTGTGCGACGAGCACTATGGCATAATATCGGATATAAGCATCCGAAACCGGGTGACGGGCGCAAGCTATACCGTTTCAAACGAAAGCTTCACGGCCTTCGGCGGCAAGTGCCACAGGGAAATGACGGTTCCGAAAACGACCGGCGCCGACGCGGCAAGGTACACGGCAGAATATCAGATAGCCGAATCAAAGCGCGGCAAAAAGTGCGCGAAATTAACGCTCACAAAGCAGTTTGCCTGCTTTCCGGGCGACAGAGTGCAGCTTACGGCGGCAAAGCTCGGCGTGAGCGGAACCTTCACGGTCATTTCCTCGCACTGCTGGGCAGACTCCCTGAGCGCCGGGACGATAGTGACACTGGAGGTGTGAGCATGTGGTTATCGGAAATCAAAAGAAAGGTAGAGCCGACCGGCACTCTGCCCGATATAAGCGTGAACGCCGCCGGTGATATAAACCTTGAAACGGCTGCTGCGCGGATATGCATAAAAAACAGCGGCGAGATCGTCATTGAAGGCATCGTTACCGTAAACGGCAGCACAATTTGAATATAAAAAACGAGCGTACCGGACGGTACGCTCGTTTTGCAGGTTTTTCTTATTAAGGATCAGACGATGCCCTGAGCCATCATTGCATCAGCAACCTTCAGGAAGCCTGCAACGTTTGCGCCGAGCATGAGGTTGCCGGGCTGGCCGCACTCGACGGATGCGTCGTAGCAAGCCTTGAAGATGTTCTTCATGATGCCATGCAGCTTCTCGTCAACTTCGTCGAAGCTCCAGCTCATGCGGATGGAGTTCTGGCTCATTTCGAGGCCGGAAGTTGCAACGCCGCCGGCGTTGGATGCCTTGCCGGGGCTGTAGAGCAGGCCGTTGCCGAGAACCTTCTCGATTGCTTCCGGGGTAAGAGGCATATTTGCACCTTCGAATACTGCCATGCAGCCGTTGTCGATAAGGTGCTGTACGTCGTCAGCGTCCATCTCGTTCTGGGATGCGCAAGGCATTGCGATGTCGCACTTGAGGGTCCAGATGCCCTTGCGGCCTTCGTGGTACTCGGAGCCGGGAACTTCGTCTGCGTAAACGCTGATGCGTGCGCGGCGCTTCTGCTTGATATCCATGACCTTCTTGATGTCAACGCCGTCGGGATCGTAGATGTAGCCGTTGGAGTCGCACATTGCGATAACGGTGCCGCCGAGCTGGGTGCACTTCTCGGCTGCGTACTGAGCAACGTTGCCTGCGCCGGAAACGATGACCTTCTTGCCCTCGAAGGAGGTGTTTGCAAGGTGGCTGAGTGCCTCTGATGCGTAGTAGCACAGACCGTAGCCGGTAGCCTGGGTACGAGCCAGGGAGCCGCCGAAGGTCAGGCCCTTGCCGGTGATGACGCCGCCCTCGAAGCGGTCGACGATCTTCTTGTACTGGCCGAACATGTAAGCAACTTCGCGTGCGCCGACGCCGATGTCGCCTGCGGGAGTGTCGGTGAACTGGCCGATGTGACGGTACAGCTCGGTCATGAAGCTCTGGCAGAAACGCATAACTTCTGCATCGGACTTGCCCTTCGGGTCAAAGTCGGAGCCGCCCTTGCCGCCGCCCATGGGCAGAGTGGTCAGGGAGTTCTTGAGGATCTGCTCGAAGCCGAGAAACTTTATAACGGAGAGGTTGACGGAGGGATGGAAGCGCAGGCCGCCCTTGTAAGGTCCGATAGCGGAGTTGAACTGGACGCGGTAGCCGCGGTTGACCTGGACCTTGCCGTTGTCGTCAACCCAGGGAACGCGGAAGGTGATGACGCGCTCGGGCTCTACAAAGCGCTCGATGAGGCTTGCCTTCTCCCACTCGGGGTGCTTGTCAACGACGAGCTGCAGGCTCTCAAATACCTCGCGGACTGCCTGAAGAAACTCGGGCTGGTCGGGATCGCGCTTTTCGACGGAGTCATAGACTCTCTTAAGATACTCGTTTGTAATCATTGCTTTTTTCTCTCCTATTGAAAAAATTGAAAACTAATCATCTGAGGAAACACATTCCCCACTTTTCAAATTCTATTACTTGTCGGCGCAAGATACAATTGTGAGATGTTATAAAAATGCAGTGTTAAAAACCGTCATATTGCACCAAAAAAGAAGCGGAATGAAAGTAAATGACCCAATTATACAACGCAATTGCACATGAACAGCGACAATATTGATATTGAATTAACACAGTGCCGGAAAATTTTTTCGCCGGCGAAAAGGAAAATACTTGACAAGTTATGCAAAAGCGAGTAATATCCAAAATAGATAATGCAATTGCATAAAATATCTTGTTTGGAGATGTGTGCTTGAATAACAGAAATAAATACAGAGCGTATTGCGCGCAATGCCGCCTGATATTTGAAAACGGCGACGAGATCTTCTCGTGGGAGGGCGAATATGTCTGCTCGGACTGCTTTGATGCGCTGTTTTCGGAGCTTGACCGATATGAAAGGGCCGGTCTTGTAGGCAGCAGGGTAATAAATTACCGGCGCCCTTTCGGAACGCCGGTAAGCTGAATAGGTATCAAACTATGATGAAGAACTTTGCGAGGAACAGTGCCGAAAGCACATAGGTCAGGATCGAGACCTCCTTTGCCTTGCCGGTGAACGCGGCAACGACGGAGTAGGAGATCAGCGCCATGCCGATGCCGTGGCCGATCGAGCCGGTGATTGGCATGAAGATGAGCATAAGCGCAACGGGGATGACCTGAAGGATATCGTCCCAATCGACGTTCTTGAGGCCGCTGAGCATGAGGATGCCGACATAGATAAGTGCGGCGCTCGTTGCCGGAGCCGGGATGAGAGCTGCGATAGGTGCGATGAACATGCACAGCAGGAACATGACAGCGGTGGTCAGCGCGGTAAGACCGGTGCGGCCGCCGGCCTCGACGCCGGAGCCGGACTCGATGAAGGTCGTGACGGTGGAGGTGCCGGTGCATGCGCCTGCAACGGTGCCGACGGCGTCGGCCAGCAGAGCTTCCTTCATCTTGGGCATCTTGCCGTCCTTATCGAGCATGTTTGCGCGTGCGGCGGTGCCGACGAGGGTGCCGATGGTGTCGAACATGTCGATCATGCAGAAGGTTATGATAAGGGCAACGGCGGTGAACCAGCCGATGCTTATGAAGGTCTCGAAGTCAAACTTGAAGAATGTGGTGTCGAGCATATCGCCGAGAGGGGGGACAAAGGATGCGGTGGCAAGGGATGCAAACGGATTGGTGTCCAGGAAAATGAAGCTGCCGCCCCAGTAAACGATGCAGGAGATGAGCATGCCGAGAATGACGGATGCCTTGACCTTGTGGTGGCTTAGGATGACGATGGCGAACACGCCGACGAGCATGGTGACAACATAGAGCACCAGCTGCGGATACGCGCTGCCGACGGTGTCGCGTGCAACCGATGGGGTGAGGCTTCCGAAGAAGGTGGACAGAACGTAGAACGGGCCGCCCTTTTCGCTGTAAAGGCCGGCGTTCGAGCCGAAGCCGACGTTGAGCAGCATAAGGCCGATGGCCGGGGTGATGCCGATGCGGATGCCGAAGGGAATGGCCTCAACGATCTTCTCGCGGATGGAGAAAAGCGTGAGGATGACGAAGAAAACGCCCTCGACGAGGATGATGCACATTGCGGCAGGGAAGGCTTCCTCGTAGCTCAGGCCGGTGAACGTTGCGATGTTTGCAACGACGACGGCGAAGAAGCTGTTCAGGCCCATGCCGGGAGCCATTGCGAAGGGCTTGTTCGCGGCGAAGGCCATGACGAGCATGCCGATGGCGGAGGCTATGCAGGTTGCCATGAAGACCGCATTCCACAGCGGAGTGCCGGTCGCGAAGTTGGTCAGCAGGTTGGGGTTGAGGGCAATGATATAAGCCATTGTCATGAAGGTGGTAAGACCGGCGACTATCTCTGTGCGCGCGGTGGTGCCGTTTTCCTTCAGCTTGAAGATCTTTTCCATTTTGCGCTCCTTTTTGTCTTTCAGAACAAAATTTTGGGGCCGAGGCAGCGCAAGGCTGCTCAGTCCCGAAAAACAACAGATAAAACTATATCCGCCAACCGACCAAAAGTCAATTCGCGGATATTGAGAAAAAGACGTGTAAATTTTCTGTTAATTTGTGCGCATTAGGTAAGAGACAGCAGCTCAAGCGTGTGAGCATCCGCCCTGCCGCCGTAGAATTTTGCAAGAACGGCGTCGAACACTGGATCGTCCGATACCTGCGCAAACAGCGTCATGCATGATCTGAGCTTGAGATCATCCGGGTAGCCCATGACGGCTGTCGCGTCGGAGCAGTCGAGGGTGAGGAGCGCATTTGATATCTCAATAAGGCGCGCGCCGAGCACGGGGTGGGCGATGTACTGCCGCGCTTCTTCGATGTCCTTTATCGCGTAAAGCTGAGCCGTGTAGCTCATGCCGAGGCCGGCAATCTGCGGAAAGATGTACCACATCCAGTGGCTGCGCTTGTGCCCCGAGCGTATCTCGCGCAGCGCGGTGTCGTAAGAGTGCTCCTGAGCTACAAGAAAACGGTCAAGAGAGTTGTTCATGGTTTCACCTCGTGGGGCTATTCTACTGATTTTGCGGTGTTGATGGAAGCTACGAGAATGCGCTTGATCTCCAAACAGTCTTGCAGAAGAGAAGCGCTGAGTTCGCCGTTAATGTATTCGGACATTTGCAGGAGCCTGAGCCAATACTCGGTCTCGGCCGTCTCCTTTAAAGCAATGTGGAGTTTTGAAATAAAGTCTGCACGGCTGTGCCCGTAGTTGGCTTCGTTTATGTTAGCGCCGATGCTTGTTCCGGAGCGAACGATCTGTTTTGATATAACGCTCTCTTTCTTCGATTGAACGAGGTATTGATTAAGCTTTATTATCCTCGCAGCAAAGGCGATCGACTTATCTATAAGAATGTTGTCTTTCACAGGCATCACCATGTTAGATTATATCAGAAACGCCGAATAATTGCAATTATTCATTATTCATCAGCAAAGCGACTTCATTATTCACTATTCATTACAAAAATCCTGAAATGAATGATTAATAATTAATGATGAAGAATGAATAGTACAAAATTAAAAATCCCATTGACATTCGTCAACAGGATTTTTGATTTTGGTGGGGGATGGTGGATTCGAACCACCGAAGGCATTGCCAGCAGATTTACAGTCTGTCCCCTTTGGCCACTCGGGAAATCCCCCAAATACAATATGCAATTTAAATACAGGTGGAGCTGGTGGACGGACTCGAACCCCCGACCTGCTGATTACAAATCAGCTGCTCTACCAACTGAGCTACACCAGCACGATACCGGCTCAAATATAATAGCAAACAGTGCAGGGTTTGTCAACAAAAATTTTAATTATTTTATTCTTTGCTTATTCTTTGCGATATCAGGGAGGAAACGAATGAAAATCAGCGAACTTTCCGCGGAATACCGCGACAGCGCAATGCTGTGTCGGGGCAGAATAAAAGAGCTGAACCTTAAGCTCGAGGGCGAGCCGATGTGCGAGATCGACAGGCTTCGTCTGCGCCGCCGGATAGCCATACTCACAAGCATGATGCGCGATACGATAGCCGTTTCGCGCTACCTTGAAAATTATTACGGAGATGATATGAATGCAGGAAAGAAAACTCAATATGTTTGCTAAGCAGGAGGAATACATGGCTCTGCGCCAGTACATAAAGCTCGTGTCCGATGCGTCCGGCGGCGCTGCCGGCGCACTTCGCCGCGCGATAAACTCGGAGCTTACAAAGCGCCAGAGGCAGCTGATCGGCATGTACTATATCGAGCAGATGCCCATGCAGGATATTGCCGACGAGCTGGGGCTTCACATATCAAGCGTCAGCCGCACGATAAAGCGCGGCCGCGAGCGCCTGAAAAGCGCGCTGAGCTACGGCGGCAGGAATCTTCTGGCGTCATTAGAAGATTGTTAACTTTACAGCCGTTTAATGTCGTGATAAAATGGCGGCATGAAAAATACAAAGAGAAAAACAAAAAAACGCGGTGGGATAAGGCCGGTTTTCATAGTGATCCTCATAGCGGCACTGCTTTTGGCGTGTTATGCCGCAGTGCAGCTGCGCCGTCAGGCCGCGCGTGAGGCAGATCCGTACTATGGCATGGTCGAGGTGTTCAACGGCGACGACTATGTGTGGATAACTCCGCAGGACGGCGTCGCGCTCAACGATCTTGACAAGAGAGAGTTTATTAACGACGCAAGCGGAAACCTGACCTACACCGGGCGCGAATACAAGGCCAGCCGCGGCGTTGATGTTTCGTCGTATCAGGGCGATATCGACTGGCAGCAGGTTTACGACAGCGGCGTGCGCTTTGCCATAGTCCGTGCAGGCGGCATGTATTACGGCAGCGGCGAGCTGTATACCGACGATAATTTCATCAAGAACATTGAAGGCGCAAAGGCGGCCGGACTTCGTGTGGGCGCATATTTCTTCTCGCAGGCGATAAGCGAGGACGAGGCCGAAGCCGAGGCAAAATTCGTGCTCGACCTTCTCGGCGACCGCAAACTCAATCTGCCTGTGTTTTTCGATTGGGAACGCATATCCGGAGACACCGCGCGCACGGACGGGCTGGATAACGAAACACTCACGGCCTGTGCCGTGAAGTTCTGCCAAACGATAGAGTCGGCAGGCTTCGATGCCGGCGTGTACATATATAATGATACCGGCTACTACGGCTATGACCTTGCGCAGCTTGAGGACTACACCTTCTGGTGCGTCGGAATAAGCACCTATCCGTGCTTTTACTATGCCCATGAGTTCTGGCAGTACAGCTTCAAGGGCACGGTCCCCGGCATAAATGCCGACTGCGACCTGAACATGATGTTTGAAAAATAAGAGGAAACCGCAGACCGGATATCCGGCCTGCGGTTTTTTGCGGCAATGTGCAGTTATTCGCTTTAAAATTTTTTAAAGCGAATAAGCAATACGATTAAAGCGAATAAAACTTGACAATAAAGTTAATATTCTCGAGTTACAGCAGTTTTGGCTAAGTTGTCACAAAACACTAAAAATTTTTCCCGGTGTATATTGACTGTCATCCGCCCGACTATGCAGCATCTCACTCCAATTTTCGGGAAAACCTATTGAGGAGAGTGATACATAGGCTCCATATTTATCGATAATGCTTTGCATTTCAGCCAATATGTAATTATCCCATTCTTCCCTGTCTGCATACATATAAGCCATCACTTGTATTTGGTCGAAAATCATGTTTGGCACAGGCGATTCAGGCTGCCCCTTTTTCTTTTTTTGGCGTTCGGCCAAAGTTGAAATTATAGATCCTCATATAGTGTGCAAGATGATTTCTTGTATAAGTTAGGTTCTTTATCCAGCTTGATAAAATCTTTTCATTTAAGTCGAACGACTTGGCGATGGCCTTTTTGTACGGTGTTTGGAAATTGTCATACACTGCGTGTATGTTCCCCATGGTGAAAAGCTCAACGGCTACCCACATCGGTAGATTACCACCGTATTTATCATGGTGATGCTTTACAAACGGGAGTTCTCCATAGTTCCTTACCGCGTTGCTAAAGAGCCTTTTGAATTTTTCGAAATCATTCTGATCCCGATAGATATCCATGCTCAGATAGATCAGAGGATCATCCGGAAAACTCTCTGTTACCAAATATGCTAAACGAGCCTTGAGGGTTTCCTCAATAGACTCAAGCGCAAACATGAGTATGCTGGTAAAACGCCTGTCAAAGTCATATAATGCCTGTAAGCGCTCCCATGTTAAACCGTCTTTGTATTCATCGGCTCCGGGCTTTTTGAAATCGTGTAGATACCCGGAAATTCGATAATAATTCAGGTTTCGAAGAGCCTCAGCTACTATGGAATGATCACGGATGATTAGACCTCGCTTTTCCATGAGTTCAATTTGCTCCGCTATGGATGTGCGCTTTTTTAACTCCATCATCTCTTTATCTCCAAAAAAAACGACCCCGCCATGGTACGCATCAAAGAGAGGCGCGGCGGAGCCTGTATCATAGTATTATAGTATGATAATGCTCGAAAAAATGCAACCGCTAAATGTATGATTATTAATCACTGAAAATCAATATGTTGTGCTTGAATGCAAGAAAAAGTGACGGAAACATTACTATTTGCTGTCAACATAATATGCCAAACGCAAAAAGGACTGCGCAAGCATAGCCGTTTTTACATTATATGCCCTGAATGCTAAAAATCAACATATTTGCATAATTTTTTGCGGTTGAATACTAGTATAACAATGAATTGAAAACCCGAGGTTTCAACGACTTGGGAGTTTTTGGCGCACCATAATGGATTAAGCTTTTGCTATGCAAAATCTTGCGGGTTTGCAGCTAACTGCTGCGCCCATCGGAACTAAAATATGCCACTGGCATATTTTCTTAACGCTCCTACCCTCTCAGGGTTCGAATTCCTCACGGCAAGATAAAAAGAAACAGCAGCCTTCATCAATGATGAAAGCTGCTGCTTTTGGCACGCCGTAAGGGATTCGAACCCCTGACCTTCTGGTCCGTAGCCAGACGCTCTATCCAGCTGAGCTAACGGCGCTTATCGCTTAGCGCCTTAGTATATTAGCACAGCCGGAGAGGAATTGCAAGCCTTTTTTAATTATTTTCGGCCATATAAGCCAAAATAATTACAGGCCGATGGAGCTTGATACCGCGTCAACTACCTCGCCCATCGTTTTGAGCGTCTTGCCGACGATGTTTTTCGGCGGTTTCTTGGCACCGGAAACTGTCATTCCGGCAAGCGAGCCGACTGCCACGCCTATGCCCATGCCAACGAGAAAATTTGTCTTAGTCATTGTTTACACCTCCGAAATATATTATGGCCATTTTTGTTTTGCTACTGCACTGTAATTTGTGCTATACTACACTCATTACTCCAGGAGAGGAGAATTTTTTTATGAGTGTAAAAATTCTTGCCGTCGGCGACGTGTGCGGAGAGCCGGGGCTGGATTATCTTACTAAAAATTTGCGCCGTCTGCGCAAGGAGCTTGAGATTGATTTTGTTGTCGTAAACGGCGAAAACGCAAATGTTGTTGGCATAACTCCGCGCCAGGCGGACGCCATACTGCACGCCGGGGCGGACGTCATCACGCTCGGCAACCACACATGGACGCGCACCGAGCTGCGTCCGTATCTTGACGAGCGGCGCAAGATCCTGCGCCCGGCAAACTGTGCGCCGCAGTGCCCAGGACGCGGCATAGACGTTTATAAAACGAGCTTCGGCGACGTGTGCGTTATGAACCTTATGGGACATTTTACGCTCGATACGAACACGGATAACCCCTTCGTTATTGCCGACGGATACATGGAGGAGATACGCGAGAAGATCATCCTCGTCGATTTCCACGCCGAGGGCACGAGCGAAAAGCGTGCAATGGGCTTCCTGCTCGACGGAAAGGCGAGCGCCGTTTGGGGAACGCACACGCATGTGCAGACCTCCGACGCCTGCGTTCTGCCCAACGGCACAGGATATATAACAGACCTCGGCATGACGGGCGCAATAAATTCCGTTATCGGCATCGAGCCGGAGCAGTCGATCGGCAAATTCTTCGGCGATCCTCCGCGCAGATACGATTCGGCCAAAGGCCCGGCAAAGCTCGAGGGCTGCGTGTTCACCATCGACCCCGAAACCGGCAAATGCCTGAGCGCAGAGGGGGTAAGATTCACATGAGTGAGCTTAAAATCCTGCATGCGGCGGATCTGCACCTTGACTCGCCCTTTGAGGGACTGGGCGCTGCCAAGGCCGCACAGCGCAGAGACGAGCAGCGCCGCCTGCTGCATCGCATTGCGCAGCTTGCCGAGGAGGAGAGCATTGATATCGTGCTTCTGGCAGGTGACCTTCTCGATTCCGACAGCACCTATGCCGAAACGGCCGAGGCGCTTGCCTCGTCGCTCGGGAGCATATCCGCGCCCGTGTTCATATCTCCCGGCAACCACGATTTTTACTCGCCGCGCTCGCCGTATGCGCGCGTGAGATTTCCCGAAAACGTACATATATTTAAAAGCCCCACGCCGGAATGCGTGGCCTTGCCGCAGCTTAACACAAATGTCTGGGGCGCGGCGTTCTGCGATAAATACAGTGCCGGTATGCTCGGTGGCTTCTCCGCCGCAGACGGTACGGGCGCAAAAAACATAATGTGCATCCACGGCGAGGTGGGCGGTGCTTCAAATTATGATCCCATAAGCGAGACTGAGATCGCAGCCTCCGGCATGGATTATATCGCCCTGGGGCATATCCATAAGGAAAGCGGACTTAGAAAATGCGGCTCGACCTACTATGCATGGCCCGGCTGCCCGGAGGGACGCGGCTTTGACGAAACGGGCGAGAAGCACGTTTACATTGTTACCCTCGGAAACGGATGCAGCGTAAAGCCGGTGTGCATTGCGCAGCGAAAGTACGAGATATTAAACGTTGAGCTTAAAAGCGGCGACGTTGTGTCCGATGTTCTCGCGGCTCTGCCGGAGAATACACGCAGCGACGTCTACCGTATTATTCTGCGCGGCGAGGCGGCTGAGCCTCCTCAGCCGGATGCGATCATTTCGGCTGTCGGCGAGAGATTTTTCTCGCTTCAGGTTCGCGACGAAACGAGACTCAAGCGCGACGTTTGGGAAAGCGCCGGCGAGGATAATCTGCGCGGCAGATTTCTCATGCGTCTGAAAACAGCGTTTGACGAGGCTAAAACCGACGCCGAGCGCGAGAAGATAACTCAGGCGGCCCGTTGGGGGCTTGCCGCACTGGATAATCGCGAGGAGGTGGTGCGCCATGATGATCAAAAGGCTTGACGCGACCTTCGGAAAGTTAGAGGGCGAAAGCCTTGAGCTGCACGACGGACTCAACGTCATATCCGCGCCCAACGAGAGCGGCAAGAGCACATGGTGCGCGTTTGTCCGCGCCATGCTCTACGGCGTTGACAGCTCCGAGCGTCAGAAGGCCGGTTTTTTGCCGGATAAAATGCGCTTTGCGCCGTGGTCCGGCTCTGCGATGCAGGGCAGCATGCAGCTTGAAAGCGGCGGCAGGGATATAACCATAACGCGCACGACGAAAACGGCATCCGCGCCAATGCGCGAGTTTTCCGCCGTCTATACAGGCACGAGCGTGTCCGTCGAGGGCTTAAACGGAAATAACGCCGGCGAGATGCTCACAGGCGTCAGCCGCGATGTTTTCCGCCGCAGCGCCTTTGTCGAGCAGGGCAAGGTCGCCGTAACGCACAGCGCCGAGCTTGAAAAGCGCATAAGCGCCATTGTATCAAGCGGAGACGAGGACTGCTCGTTCACTGAGGCCGACGGCCGCCTGCGCCAGTGGCAGCGCAAGCGCCGCTTCAACCGCCATGGCCGCCTGCCGGAGCTTGAGGATGAGCTTTCGCATAAAAAGCAGCTTTTGGCCGAGCTTTCGGACGCGGCGCAGCAGCGCGAGAATATGTCCGCCGAGCTTGAAACGGCAAAGCAGGAGTGCGAGCGCATCGAGGCCGAAGTCATCGAAAGCCGCAAGGTCGTCCGCAAGGAAGCACTCAGCAGCCTTCAGGGTGTGCGCAATGAGGTCAATGCAGCGACCGAGCGCCACGATAAGGCCGCCGAACGTCGCGATAGCTGCCGGGCGGCGCTGTGCGCCTGCGCGATAGGCGAGCGTAAGCCCGAGGAGGCCAAGGCCGAGGTCAAGACAGACCTTGAAAATTCGATGAAATTAAAAGAGCGGTCCGAGCGCAAAAGCTCGCCGGTGCTCGCGATAATACTCATGATCCTGTGCGGCGCGCTCGTCGCGGCAGGCTTCCTGCTGCCGGATCTGATGATTCACGCGTTTGTCGCGGCAGCAGTCGCTCTGGCGGCAGGCATTGCGCTGTTTATCCGCGCATCCCGCCGCAAAACGGAGAAATACGAGGCCGCAAAGCAGCGGCGCAAGATCCTTGCCAAGTATAAGGCCGAATCCGAGGCCGATATAGCCGCAAGCATCGACGAATATCTTGAGCTTTACAAAAACTATGCCGAGGCGCAGCGCGCCGAGAAGGAGAGCGCGGAGGCTCTTGCGGTGGTGCGCCGCCGTCAGGAGCAGGCCGAAAGCAAAACGCTCACTCAGCTCGACTTCACCGGCGGCGATAATCAGGCCGCCCAGCTCAGCCGCCGGCTGACCGAGGCTCGCGCAAAATGCAGCCGCATTTCCGCGCAGATGGCAGAGCACAGCGGAAGACTTGCCGCAATGGGCGATCCTCTGGTGCTCGGCTCGGAAATAAGCCGCATGGAGGCCGAGTATGCGGAAATAAGCGCGGAATACGACGCGATAGCGCTTGCGATCGACACCATGCGCAAGGCCGATGAGGATATCCAAAGCCGCTTCTCGCCGGCGCTCGGCAAGCTTGCGGCCGAGTATATGCAGTTTGTGACCGACGGAAAGTACGACGGGGTCATGCTCGACCGCGACTTTTCCGCCACGGTGCATGAAGCCGGCGGAAATGTTCCGCGCAATGCCGAATACCTGAGCGCCGGCACGCTTGACCTTATGTATCTTGCCGTGCGGCTTGCCGTGTGCTCGCTGGCTCTGCCCGAGAGTGCGAATTGTCCGCTTATAATCGACGATGCGCTCGTGAATTTCGACGCTGACCGCCGCCGTCAGGCAATGGCGCTGCTCGAAAAGATCGCGCAGGAGCGTCAGGTGATACTGTTTGCCTGCAATTAAATCAATAGTAAAGAAAAGACCGTTCTTCATTGAACGGTCTTTTCATTGAAAAATGTAATTTGCCGTGATATCATAAAAATATGGAACAGTTAAAGAAAAACGAAATATTCGAAGCCAAAATAGAGGCTTATAACTCCGAGGGCAGCGGCGTTGCACGCATTCTCGGCAGGGCGGTTTTCGTGCCGCGCACGATAGTGGGCGAAACGTGGCGCATCGTTATTGTCAAGGTCACGGCCTCGGCGGTGTACGGCCGCGCGCTCGAGCCGGTGAAAATTTCGCCCGAGCGCAGAGCGCCCGAGTGCGAAAATTATCTGCGCTGCGGCGGATGCAGCCTGTGGCACATGAGCTATGACGAGGAGCTGCGCTTTAAAAAGCAGCGCGTGAACGATGCCCTGCGGCACATCGGACGCCAGACCGTTCAGGCAGAGGCTATAATCGGCAGCGATGAGATAACGCATTATCGCAATAAGGGCATCTATGCCGTGCGCGAGCAGGGCGGCAAAGCCTGCAAGGGCTTTTTTGCGCCGCGCAGCCACGAGCTTGTGCCGGTGGAGCGCTGCCTTATACAAAGCGAGATCGCAGATAAAGCCGCCGATGCCGTGGTGCGGTTTCTGAACGAAACCGGCATGCGCGCATATGACGAAAAAACGCGGCGCGGCCTTGTTCGGCATGTGTATGTTCGCCGCGCAGTCAACACGTCCGATGCCGTTGCGGTCATCGTCGCATCCGGCGGCTTCGGTGCGCGGACGCAGGCGCTTGTTGAGTTTTTGCGCCGTGCCTGCCCGGAGTTGAGCGGAATAGTTTTGAATGTCAATAAGTCCGACGGAAACACTGTGCTCGCCGGGGATTTTCACACCCTGTGGGGGCGTGGGTTTATTCGCGACAGTCTCGGCGGCATAGTCTATGAGCTTGCGCCGCAGGCGTTTTATCAGATAAATCCGCCGCAGGCCGAGAAGCTCTACCGTAAGGCGGTCGAGTATGCCGCGCCCGAGGGGAAAACGGTGCTGGATATGTATTGCGGCGCCGGCACGATAAGCCTGTTTTTGGCCAAGGCCGCAAAGCAGGTGATCGGCGCGGAGATAATCCCCGAGGCGGTGGAGAACGCACGCGAAAACGCCCGGCGCAACGGAATAGAAAACGCAGGCTTTATCTGCGCCGACGCATCCGAGGCAGCGGAAAAATTTTTGAGCGACGGCGTGCGGCCGGAGGTCGTCGTTGTCGATCCGCCGCGAAAGGGCATGGACGAGGCCGCCGTGCGCACACTGTGCGGCATGGCACCGGACAGAGTGGTGTATGTTTCCTGTAACCCGGCGACCCTTGCACGCGACGTAACCGTGTTCAATTCCTGCGGCTATGAGCTTAAATGCGCCGAAGCCGTGGACATGTTCCCAAGAACGAGCCATATTGAGACGGTATGTTTGCTCTGCCATTGACAGTGGGGATAATTGGATTGCGATATAGTACAGACCTTGTGTTAGCGGTAGCAACTGTGGCGGCTATTCAAGAGAAATACCATGTGATGAAAAAATTAATCGGAGGTGCGATATGAGCGAAAAGATGAAGGTGCTGATAATAAACGGCTCGCCGCGAGTCGGCGGCAACACGTCGATCGCGCTGCGCGAGATGGAGACGGTGTTTGAGCAAAACGGCGTTGAGACCGAGTGTGTGCAGATAGGCTCGAAGCCTGTGCGCGGCTGCATCGCCTGCAACTACTGTGTCGAACACGACAAGTGCGTATTTGACGACGAGGTGAACACTCTGGCAGAGAAATTCAAAGCCGCCGACGGACTTGTGCTTGCAAGCCCCGTGTATTTTGCAAGCGCAAACGCAACGCTCGTCGCCTGCCTGGACAGGCTGTTTTACAGCACGAGCTTCGACAAAACGATGAAGGTCGGCGCAAGCGTAGTGTGCGCGCGCCGCGGCGGCTGCTCGGCAACATTTGATGAGCTGAACAAGTACTTCACCATATCCGGAATGCCGATCGCATCCGGACAGTATTGGAACAGCATCCACGGCAGAGCGGCAGGCGAGGCGGAACTTGACGAGGAGGGCAGGCAGTCCATGCGCACGCTTGCGCGGAACATGACGTTTCTTATAAAAAGCATAGCCCTCGGCAAAGAAAAATTCGGCCTTCCGGATAAGGAAGAGCCGATAGCAACAAATTTTATACGATAAAAAGCTCTCACTGCAAAAAGCTCTCCCGAAATTCGGGAGAGCTTTTTGCGCGGCAAGCTTAAAAAACGACATATTTTGTCGTAAAATATTTCAGACAAAAACGGCAAAAGTGTTGCGTTGCCGCGACAGTACACAGGTGCTTGATATGAAAACAATAGTTACGGAAACAACGCCGCTTAACGCACACGGCGTGGACACGGTTTCTCAAAAAATAAGGGAATCGCTTACGGCTTATCCGTTTCTGAAACGACGGGATATTCTTCGGATTCAGCTCAGCGCGGAAGAATTTATGCTGCATTGGATGGCCGAGGTCAAGGATGCGGAAATACAGCTGAGCATTGAACAAAAGGGGCGCTGGCTGAACATCTCGCTGGTGCTTATAGGGCCGGGCTACCGCTGCGATCCACTCAGCGGAGAAAGCGCGCTTGGCGGCGGCCTTGCCGACAGCCTTCTGGCTACGCTGGGAATCGGCTGGATATTTCAGTTCGACCATGGGCAGAACAGCGTTTATATCTCCGTCGAGGCCGAAAAAAGCCGCCGTGTGCAGCATGTGTTTCTTGCCATGGCGCTGGCGCTTGCAACGGGGATCGTCTTTCTCGGCACGGTGCTTGGCGTTGCAATGCTGTTTTTGCAGCGGCAGGTGCGGACGGCGGAGCGCCTTGTGCAGGAAGAAAACGCGCTGATCTGCCGCATACTGGTCGGCTTTGAGAAGGTGCTTCCGCTGTTTGTTTATCTGAGCATGGCAGACACGGCTTTGACGACGGATGTTTCCGGGCTTATTACATATGTAAAGGTCACGCTGCTGCTTGCGGCGTTCCTTGCGGCCGTAACGGCGTCGCAGTTTGTGCTGGTTGTGCTCCGGCTTAAAATACCGGTCGCGAAATTATGGACGATACTCAAGCCGTCGTTTATGGTTCAGCTTGCCTCGGCCTCGTCGTCGGTGGCGTTTGCCGAGTCGTACGAGGCATGCGAGCGCGGCTTCGGCATTGACAGAAAGCTTGTTCGATTTGCACTACCTATCGGAACGGTTATGCACAAACCGCTCATTGCCGCGGAGTTTATCTTCATTATCGCCGCTGCCAGGGGCGCGGACGGCGTGGGGCTGAACACAGGTTCGCTGCTTATTCTGATGCTGATGGCGTTCCTGCTGTCGGTTGCCTATCCGCCGGTGTCGGGCGGCGAGATCACCTGCTATACGATGCTGCTTCTGCAAATGGGTATGGATGCCGGGCTGCTGGCCGTTGCCTGCACGCTCTCGTCTGTTTTTGACACGCTGGAAGCGCCGGGGAACACGATTTGCACCGAGCTGCAGCTGCTGCTGACGGCACATAAGCACGGCATGGCAGAAAAAATGACCGATGCGGCATAGCCTTCGGCGGCTTTGCGATCCTGTCAACCGAATACGGAGTCAAACTGGATGACGGCGTGGCAATGAACGTTCGCGATGCCGCGCCGCTGTGCGCCGGACTTCTGTTCGGCGGCCCGGCAGGCCTGATAGCCGGTACAATCGGCGGAATTTACCGCTGGCTTTGCGTGTGCTGGGGCGGCGGCATGGTAACAAGGGCAGCTTGCTCGCTGGCAGCGTTTCTGGCCGGCGTTTTCAGCGGACTGATGCGCCGCACGCTGTTTGACGAGAACCGCCCCGGAGTGCTGTCGGCTTTCGGCATCGGCGCTACGATGGAAGTGCTGCATATGCTCCTTGTGCTGGCGACCAATCTCGGCGACGTGTATCACGCTTTCTCGTTCGTGCAGCAGTGCTCGTTCACGATGATATTGTGCAACGGCATTGCGCTGATGCTGTCAACGATCGTCTGCGCCGCTTCGGGACAGAGAAAGCACATTGATATCAAATCGCGCCGGATAAGCTATGATTTCGGCTTTTGGCTGCTGGTGTGCGTTGTTATAGCGTTTTTTATAACGGGCAGCTTTACCCAGCAGATCATTTACCGCATCACAACGGATGACGCAGCGCTTTACCGCAATGTGACGCTGTATCTTGTGGCGTTCATGGAAGTGCTGATCTATACGGCGCTGTTTATCCTTATATATCAGATGCTCAAAAAGAAGGTGACCTGCAATCTGGAGCGGGTCAATGACGGCCTGAAAGCGATAGCGGCAGGCGACCTTGACACGGTGATCAATGTGTGCGCCTATAAGGAGTTTGCCGAGCTGTCCGATGATGTTAACGCCACGGTTTCCTCGCTCAAGCACTATATCCACGCGGCGGAAGAGCGGATAGATCAGGAGCTTGAGGTCGCAAGGCAAATCCAGAACGCGGCGCTGCCGAGAGTGTTTCCGGCTCGGCCGGATTTTGATCTGTTTGCGTCCATGCATGCAGCCAAGGAAATCGGCGGAGACTTCTATGATTTCTATCTGCTCGACAGATACACGCTGGTGTTCCTCATCGCCGACGTATCGGGAAAGGGCATACCGGCGGCAATGTTCATGATGCGTGCAAAAACGTTGCTGAAGGATCTTGTGGAAAGCGGACGGAACGTGGACGAGGTGTTCACGCGCGCAAACGCCAAGCTGTGCGACGGAAACGACACCGATATGTTCCTGACCTCGTGGATGGGAAAGCTCGATATGCGCACGGGCGAGCTTGACTATGTAAACGCCGGCCATAATCCGCCGCTGCTCCGCCGATGTGACGGGCAGTTTGAGTATCTGCGGACAAAGCCCAATTTCGTCCTCGCCGGAACGGAGAAGACCCGATACCGCCTGCATACGCTGAAACTTTGCCCCGGCGACGCGCTTTATCTTTACACCGACGGTGTAACGGAGGCGGCAAACGGGCAAAATGACCTGTTCGGCGAAGCCCGGCTTAAAGACTTCCTGTCTGCCGCCGAAAACGGCACCGACGTGCAGGATATCTGCTCGGGAGTGTCGGCTGCGCTGCACGGCTTTGTAGGTGATATGCCGCAGTCGGACGATATCACCATGCTTTGCGTGAGAATCAATGCAATGCAGGATAAGGCCGTTACCACCATGGTCCCGGATGAAAACTCTTATGCCATTGTGCAGGCGTTTCTGGCCGACAGACTTGAAACGGCTAACACGCCGCAGAAAACGCTGCGCCGGATATAACGCTCCCGGCGGAGGAGCGCCCCATCGGCGGCCTCGGGCTGCACATGGTGCGCAAGATGAGCACGTCGATGCAGTATCGGTACAGTGAGGGCGAAAACCGCCTTTCCGTCGGCTTTGAGCTGGAAAAACAGCCTTAAGCTTTGCAAAACACATAGCCAAAGCTCCTTCTTGCAAATTGTGAATATTATGGTATAATTTTGGCAAGCAAGGGGCGAGGCGGTCAGCTACACCACCCGAGAGGGGGTGAGCACATGCCGATAACACTAACGATACATATCTTCGGATACACGGTAACGATTAGAGTTAAAAAGCAAAACCGCCACCCGGCACGGTGACGATTTTGCTAAGTTTACTTATCAACTTCTAACCAAGGGCTGACCGTTGGTCATCGCTCCTTGTGGTTTGATTATAGCCCAAAGATTTCAAATTGTCAACTGCGTCGGCTTAGCTCGGCGCAGTTATTTTTCGTCCATCTTCCGCAGGGCTTTTTTGAAGTTTACGGCGAACATAACGGCTGTGAAGATCACGGCCAAAGAATCTGCTACAGGCTCAGCGGCGTAAACGGCGCTTACCTTGTCGGATAAAAGCTGCGGCATGATGTAGATAAGCGGAATGAGCAGCACAAATTTGCGCATAACGGCGACGATGATCGAGCACAGGGCATAGCCTATGGAAACGAAGGTCATCTGGCATGATATCTGTATGCCGAAGATGAACATTGCGCCGCAGTAGATCCTCAAAGCGCGCGAGGCAAAGTCGATAAGCTGTGTATCCGAGGCGAACATTCCGACGAAAATGCGCGGAAACAGCATGACAAGCCCCCACAGTGCAACGGAATACACAAGGCACACCGTCAGCAGCAGGCGGAAGCTTTCGCGAACGCGCGCGGAGTTTCCTGCGCCGAAATTATAGCTTGTTATAGGCTGCGCGCCCTGCGCAACGCCCTGAAGCGGCAGCATTGCAAACTGCATTACGCTTGAAAGTATCGTCATTGCGCCGACTGCGATATCGCCGCCGTAGCGCAGTAGGGAGGTGTTGAAGCACATGGATATGACGCTCTCGCTTGCCTGCATGACAAAAACCGAAAGACCCAGCGCAATGCACGGAGGAGTAAGCCGCAGCCCGGACAGAAGATTTTCCTTTTTAAGCCGCAGAACCGTTTTGCTGCCGCAGAGGAACGAGATGACCCACGCGCAGGATACCGCTTGCGAGATGATCGTCGCGAGTGCCGCGCCCTTTACGCCCATGCCCAGCGCGAATATGAACACCGGGTCGAGCACTATGTTGAGCACCGCGCCTATTATCACCGTTTTCATGCCGATCTTTGCAAAGCCCTGCGCGGTTATAAAAGAGTTAAGGCCCAGCGTTATCTGCACGAAAATCGTGCCGAGGGCGTATATGCCCATGTAGTCGGCGGCGTAGGAAATGGTGTTTTCGCTTGCGCCGAAAAGATAGAGAAGCTCGTCTTTCCGTATGAGCATGGCGGCGGTGAGCAGCAGTGAGATGATAACCTGCATCGTAAGGCAGCCGCCGAGCGTCTTTTCCGCCGAGTCGCCGTCGCCGCGCCCCATGAATATCGACGCTCGCGGAGCGCCGCCGGACGCAACGAAGGCCGAAAAGGCCGAAACGATGAGTATAAGCGGCATGCAAACGCCGATGCCGGTCAGCGCAAGACTGCCGACCTCGGGAATGTGTCCAATGTATATGCGGTCAACGATGTTGTACAGCATGTTGACAAGCTGCGCGATAACCGTCGGCACAGCGAGCTTCGGCAACAGCTTTTTTATCGGCTGCGTGCCGAGAAATGTTTTGCCATCCTGCATGTTGATACCCTTCTTGAATGATTTATGCAAGAATATTAGCACCGCGCCGCGGTGAAGTCAATTGCCGGGGCTTTAATTTGCGCCGCGGTTATGTTATTATAAATGTCATGCTCAACGATAAATTTCCCGAAAAGTTAATATCCGCGCTCGGCACGGCCACGCTTGCGGCGGTGTTTGCGCTCTGGTGCGCCGGCAGCAGCTACGGCGCCGCCGGTTATGCCGCTGCCGTTATCAGTGCGCTGCTCATGCTTGCGCTGTGCCTGCGCTTTGTGCCCGAGTGGTGCGCGTTCTGGCGAGAAAAAGGCGAAGATCGCCTCGGCACGGCCGACGGCACGGTCTGCGCGCGCATTTTTGCGCTTATTATAATATGGGATGTCGTTATCCTCATACTCGGCTTTGTTCTGCGCAAAATTCTCGGCTATGACGAGACCGTTGGCGGCTATGTTCGCTTCTGGCTGTGCACCGACAGTCAGCACTATATGGACATAGCGCGCGACTGGTACCTGTCCGACGGCGAGTGGGACAGGCTCGTGCAGCTCGTTTTCCTGCCGGGCTACCCCGTTGTCGTGAGACTTTTTTCGTATCTCACGGGCGACTGCCTCGCAGCCGGGCTTTTCGTTTCGGCGCTTTGCTTTGCAGGCTCGGGCGTTATGCTGTATAAGCTAATGTGCCTTGACATGGAAAGCGCGGCGGCTCTGCGCGCGGTGAAATTTTTCGCGCTCTGCCCGGCGGCGTTTTTCTTTGCAGCACCCATGAGCGAGAGCCTTTTTGTCCTGTGTACGGTGTCGTGCCTGTATCTTGTCCGCACCGGCAGGATACGAACCGGAGGCCTTTTGGGCGCATATGCTGCGTTCACGCGCTCGCCGGGGCTGATCCTCGTCGTGCCGATCCTGTTTGAGCTTGTCCGCTCAAGGGCAAAGCCGCGCGAATATCTGGCTTTGTTTATGGTGCCGCTCGGCTTTGCGGCCTATTGCATGATAAACTACTCAGTGTCCGGCGATGCGTTTAAATTCATGGAATATCAGAGCATCCACTGGCACCAGCAGCTCGGATGGTTTTTCGGCACCGCCGCATACCAGACGGAAAACGCGGTTTCCGCCGCATCAAATTCTACGGCGCTTTTTTGGGGATTGTGGCTGCCGAACCTTTTGGCGCAGCTTTTGTCGCTTGCGGTGATGATACTTGCCGCAAAAAGGATGCGCGCATCGTATACGGCGTATTTTATCGCGTATTTTGTGGTGACGATGGGCGCGACATGGCTTCTGAGCGCGCCGCGATATCTTGCGGCGATGCTCTCGCTCCCGGCGGCAATGTCGGCGCTTGCGGAAAATGCGCGCACCGAGCGTGTGCTTATCCTGCTGAGCGTGCTCATGTTTTTCGTGTATTTCATCTTTTTCCTGCTCCGATGGCAGGTATGGTAAAAAAATAGTGTAAATTTTTCTTGTATTCCGGAAATGCTTGTGGTATAGTAGATAGGCTAATATGTCAAAATCGAAAGGATTGAATATAAATGAACACTTTGAAACTCATTCTCACCATCCTTCAGCTCCTCTCCGGCCTTGCGGTAACGGTCGTCGTCCTTCTTCAGAGCGGTAAAAGCGCGGGCCTGTCCGGCGCGATCGCCGGCGGCGCAGAGACCTTCCTGAGCAAGGGCAAGGCAAAGTCTCTGGATGCAAAGCTTGCAAAGGCCACCAAGTGGTTTGCAATCGCTTTCGTTATCCTCACCCTCGTGCTGAACCTTATCTGATAAGCGCGCAAATTTCAGAAAGCACTGCGCAGTCGTTTTCGGCTGCGCTTTTTTATTGCCATGAAAAGAAAAGTTGAGATAAAAGAAGTTTTCCGCGGCATGAAGGCCGCGTTTCCGTCTACGGTTCCGATCTTTTTCGGCTGGATATTCGTTGCACTGACCTACGGGGTTTTGATGGAAGAACTCGGCTACGGCCCACTGTGGACGCTGCTGTTTTCAATGATATGCTTCTGCGGCGGAATGCAGATCGCGGCGGTGCCGATGATGGCGGCCGGATTTGACCCTGTGCAGATGCTCATAATGAGCTATTTCGTGAATTTCCGACACACGTTTTACGGACTTGCGCTGCTTGAAAAATATAAGGATACGCAGCCGTTCAAGCCGTTTCTTATCTATGCTCTGGCCGATGAGCCTTTCTCGCTGGCGGTATCCTCCGATGCTCCGGAGGGGATGGAGCCGCGGTATTTCTTCTTCGGGCAGACTCTGCTCTTGTATGTTTACTGGTGCGGCCTCACGGCGCTCGGCAGTGTGCTCGGCAAGATCATAACATTTGACACAACGGGGCTTGATTTTGCGCTCAACGCGCTGTTTATCGTGTTCTTCCTCCAGCAGTGGAAGGACAAGGCCAAGCGCCCGGCGTGCATCATCGGCGTTGCCGTGACGCTGCTTGCGCGCATCGTTTTTGGGCCGACGATGTTCCTCATTCCGGCGCTTGCCGGCATGCTCTTAGTCTTTTGGTTGGGGAGGAATAAACTGTGAAGCTTACCGTTATTCAGACGCTTATCATCATCCTCGCCATAGCCGTCGGAACGCAGATCTCGCGCTGGCTGCCGTTTTTGGCCTTTTCCGGCAAGAAGGAAACTCCGGCGTTTGTAAAATACCTCGGGCGCGTGCTGCCGCCGGCGCTCATGGGTCTGCTCGTGGTCTATTGCTTTAAAAATACGCCGATATTCACAGGCTCGCACGGATTGCCGGAGCTTATCGCGGCTCTGTTTGTGGTTTTGAGCTACGAGTGGAAGGAAAACCTACTTCTTTCCGTCGGAGGAGGCACCGTCGCGTACATGCTGCTCGTGCAGTTCGTTTTTTAAAAGTTTACAAAATCAAGAGGGCCGTCGGAGCGATTCGGCGGCCTTATTGATTGCAAATGTGAGAATAAACTGGTATAATGACAATCAATATTATCAAAGTATTTTTATCCGAAAGGAATTTTTGCTTATGTGCGGAATAGTTGGCTTTGCAGGAGGGGAGCAGGCAGCTCCCATACTGCTTGACGGACTGGAAAGACTGGAATACCGAGGCTATGACTCTGCCGGTATCGCCGTTATATCCGGCGATAAAAAGCTGCAGGTCAAAAAATCAAAGGGCCGCCTGAAGGTGCTCAGGGATATGATACAGGGCGGCAAAAGCGTAGAGGGCACCATCGGCATCGGCCACACACGCTGGGCAACGCACGGCGAGCCGAACGACGTCAATGCCCATCCCCATCTCAGCGGCGACGGCAAGATCGCCGTTGTTCACAACGGCATAATCGAAAACTATGTTGAGCTGCGCGATTTTCTTATATCCAACGGCTATAAATTCATCTCCGATACCGACACCGAGGTGGTAAGCCAGCTCGTTTCGTTCTACTATGCCGAGTGCGGCAATGCGCTTGAGGCTGTGTTCCGCGTTCTGCGCCGCATCGAGGGCGCGTATGCGCTGGGTATACTGTGCGTTGACGAGCCGGAGCATTTCATCGCCGCGCGTAAGGATGCGCCGCTGCTTATCGGCTACGGCGAGGGCAGCAACTACATAGCAAGCGACGTTACCGCGATAATAAAGCACACGCGCGACGTTTCGTATATGGAAGACGGCGAGGTCGCAGTCATCTCCGCCGACAAGGTGCAGTTTTATAACGCAATGGAGCAGACCATCGAAAAAGAGCACCACACGATCGACTGGGATGTTTCCGCGGCCGAAAAAGGCGGCTATGCCCACTTCATGCTCAAGGAGATCATGGAGCAGCCCGAGGCTATACGCAAAACGGCGTTCAGCCGCATCCGCGATAACCGCATCGTGTTTGAGGATATGAAATTTACCGCCGAGCAGATCAAGGACGTAAGCCGCATATTCATAATCGCCTGCGGCTCGTCATATCATGTTGGTGTGGTGGGCAAGTATAATCTTGAGCGACTCATGCGCAAGCCGGTCGAGGTCTGCCTCGCTTCGGAATTCCGTTACAGTGACCCGCTTGTCGATGACAAGACGCTCGTTATCGTCATCAGCCAATCGGGCGAAACGCTCGATACGATGGCGGCGCTGCGCGAAGCAAAGGCAAGGGGAGCGCACATACTTTCGATAGTAAACGTTGTCGGCAGCTCCATAGCCAGAGAATCGGACGATGTGCTCTACACCTGGGCCGGCCCCGAGATCGCCGTTGCAACGACCAAGGCATACAGCACGCAGCTTGTCCTGCTCGACATGCTGGGCCTTTACTTTGCCGACGCTCTGGGCACTGTAAGCGCCGCGCAGTACGACGAGATAATCGAGGAGCTTCTTCGTCTGCCGGGCAAGATGGAGCAGATGCTTGAGGATATCGAGGATATAAAGCATTTTGCCTCGAACTACTTCAACCACAACTCCGTGTTCTTCATCGGCCGCAACCTTGACTATGCCATGGGTCTTGAGGGCTCGCTCAAGCTCAAGGAGATATCCTATATCCACTCCGAGGCATACGCATCGGGCGAGCTTAAGCACGGAACCATTTCCCTCATCGAGGACGGTACCCTCGTCATAGCCCTCGGCACCTACGAGCCGCTGTTTGACAAAGCCATGAGCAACATCGTTGAGGTTCAGGCGCGCGGCGCGGATGTGCTTGCGCTCACGACCGAGAGCAATGTTGCCGAGATGAAAAAGACCGTGGAGAACGTCATTTCCGTTCCCGAGACACACACGATACTTCAGCCTTCTCTGGGCGTTGTGCCGCTTCAGCTTTTTGCGTACTATGTTGCGCTGCTGCGTGGCTGCGATATCGATAAGCCCAGAAATCTTGCAAAGTCGGTGACTGTCGAATAATTGAAAAATCTCATGATATTTTTTGCGTGCGTGGTCTGTAAGGCCACGCACTGCTTGTTGCGGCTGTTTAATTTCGGCGCAACCTCGCTCCCCGGAGCGCTGGCACTCAAGATATGCCCCGATATCCTCGGGTACGCTGCAAAAAATGTCGATATAATCGCCGTTACGGGGACAAACGGCAAAACCACATCGGCGCGCATAATAGAGCGCGCCCTGCAAAACTCCGGCAGAAGCGCGTGTGCAAACCGATCGGGAGCAAACCTCATGCCGGGGATAACGGCAGAGCTTATTATGAACAAAAGCCTGTTCGGCTCGGTCAGGTGCGAAAGCGCCGTGATCGAATGCGATGAGGCCGCGTGCAGGCTCGTTCTCGGCAAGCTCAGGCCGCGCGTTTTGCTCATTACAAATCTTTTCCGCGATCAGCTCGACCGCTACGGTACGGTGGCGCATCCGCGCGACTGCATCGCAGCCGGATTGCGTGATACGCCCGATACGATAGCCGTCATAAACGCAGACTGCCCGATGGCAGCATCTATCCCATGCCTGTGCCCGAACAGGATCGTATATTTCGGGCTGGATGAACACAGAAAAAATTCCGTCGGCAGCGGCGAGGACGATACCTGCCCGGTCTGCGGAAAAAGGCTCGGCTACAAGGGACTCAGCTACGCAAATCTCGGCGTGTTTTCCTGCTCCTGCGGCTTTGCGCGAAGTGCGCCGGATGTGAGCGCACAGGCGGTGCTGCCTGACGGAAGCTTCGTGCTGCGTGCCGGCAGCGATAAAACGGTCTGCACTCCGGCGCTGACGGGGCTTTATAACGTCTATAACTGCGTCGGAGCTGTTGCCGCAGCCGTTGCCTTCAGCGTGCCGTTAAAGCAGGCTGTCGACGCGGCGCAGGACTTTGACTGCGGCTTTGGCAGGATGGAGAGCTTTCCGCTCGGCAAGCGCGGAGCAAGGATGATACTTATCAAAAACGCCGCCGCTGCCGATCAGACGCTTGATGAGGTCTGCCGCGCGCCGGGAGAAAAAACTCTGGTGCTTGCCGTTAATGATCGCACGGCCGACGGAACGGATATATCCTGGCTTGACGAGGCCGATTTCGGGATGCTTGCGCGGCGCGGAAGAGTGGCTCGTGCCTATGTATGCGGCGACCGCGCAGAGACCGCCGAAAAAAGGCTCAAGCGCGAAAATATACCCTGTCAATCGTGCGGAAACTATGATAAACTTATAGAGTATTTGCAGGATGAGGATAACTTCATTTTCATCCTGCCGACCTACACCGCCATGCTGGAATTGCGAGCAAAGCTCGTGCGCAGACTCGGTGGAAAGAACTTCTGGGAATAAACGAGGATAAACGAATGATACGTTTTTATAACGGCCGCGTGCTGACATTTGAGCCGGAGGCGAAGATAACACGGTGCGAAGTGTGGACGGACGGCGCGCGTATATGCCATGTAGGCGCTCGGCCGGAGACTGTGCCGGAGTTTGAGCGCGAGATAGACCTTGACGGCGATCTGCTTGTTCCGGGCTTTAAGAATGCACACACGCACTCGGGCATGACTTTCCTGCGCTCGCTTGCCGACGATATGCCGCTGGATAAGTGGCTCAGCGAGCAGGTCTGGCCGAAGGAGGCACGCCTTAGCCCCGACGGGCTTTACGTCATGACGCGCCTTGCGATAATGGAATACCTGACAAGCGGCATAACAAGCTGCTTTGATATGTATTTTCACAACGATGCGTTTGTCAAAGCGTGCATAGATTCCGGCTTCCGTGCGGTGCTGTGCGGCGATATGAATAACTTTGACAGCGACTATACGCTGCTTGAGGATAAGTTCCTGCGCTATAACAAAACGCACGAACTGATATCTTATCGCCTCGGCTTCCACGCGGAGTACACGACGAGCATGGAGCGCATGCGGTTTGTCGCCGATCTTGTGCGGAAATACAAAGAGCCGATGTTTGTCCACTCGTCGGAAACGCGCTCGGAGGTTGCAGGCTGCATCGAGCGCTACGGCGTAACGCCGACGGTGCTTTTTGATAAGCTCGGCATGTACGAGTACGGCGGCGGCGCGTTCCACTGCGTTCACATGAGCGATGAGGATATAGAGATATTCAAAAACCGCGGTCTGACGGCGGTTTTGAACCCGGCCTCAAACCTCAAGCTTGCAAGCGGCATCGCGCCGGTAAAGCGGTTTCTTGACGAGGGCATAGCAATTGCCATCGGAACCGACGGCGCAGGCTCGAACAACGCCCTTGATATGTTCCGTGAAATGTACCTCGTGAGCGTGCTGGCAAAATACCGTGAAAATGACGCATCGGCGGTCGATGCATCGAAAGTGCTTGAGGCCGCCTGCGTCGGCGGCGCGCGCGCAATGGGCTTAAACGACTGCGATGCAATTGCTGTCGGCAAGAAGGCAGACCTTGCGGTTATAGACCTCAATAGGCCTAATATGCGCCCGATAAACAACATCGCAAAAAACATCGTCTATGCCGGAAGCAAGGAAAACGTGCGCCTTACTATGGTAAACGGCCGCGTTCTGTACGAAAATGGCGAGTTTTTCATCGGCGAGGACGCGCGGAAGATTTACAATGAAGCGGAAAAAGTTATGGAGACGATAAAACAGTGAGAGAAATCGACCTTCACGTTCACACAAATATATCCGACGGCTCGGAAACGCCTGCGGAAACGGTGAAATACGCCCGGTCGCTCGGCCTGCGCGCGATCGCTGTGACCGATCACGACAGTATAAACGGCGTTGCCGAAGCACAGAAGGCCGGAAAAGAATGCGGCCTCGAGGTCGTCGCCGGAATGGAGCTCGGCTGTGGCTGGTATGGCCGAGAGGTTCATATGCTCGGCTATGATCTCGATATCCACTCGAAAAAGCTCCCACCGGTGCTCGACTGGATAGTGCGCGACCGCGATGAGCGCAACAGAAAGATGGTGGACATGCTTGCGCGCGACGGGCTTTTCATCGACCTTGATGAGCTTCAGGCAAAGCACCCCGGCTCGACCATCGGCAGGCCGCATTTTGCTCTGTGCCTTGTCGAGGCAGGCGTTGCCGAAAGCGTGCAGGATGCGTTCGAGCGCTTTCTCGACCCCGGCTGCAAGTATTATATCCGCCGCCATTTTCTGAGCGTTGAGGATGCGGCGGAGCTTATCCGCTCGGCCGGAGGCAAGCCGGTCATTGCCCATCCGAGGCAGTATAAGCTCACGCCCGAGCGCTTTACCGAGCTTATGGAGCGCGCACGCGCCTGCGGCGTTGCCGGGCTTGAATGCTACTACTCCGGCTATGATGCGCAGACCGTCGCCAAGTACCTCGCCGCCGCTGAACAATACGGTTTTTGTCCTACTGCCGGCAGCGACTGGCACGGCAAGAATAAGCCGCATATCCATCTCGGCAGCGGCATGAACGGCGAATTAGCCGCTCCTTATGAGATACTCGAAAAATTAAGAGATCATGAGTGAGGCAGACCGAAAACGCGAAAAATTCTAAAAATAAAATTTTTCAGAAAAAAGTACAGCAAATGTGAAATATCCCTGCTTGTTCTCCGTCTTTATAAGTAACAGGCTATACGGCCTACACCCATTGAAAATCATTGAAAGGAGAACAAATATGGAAGACAATATGGCAGTTATGCCCGAAATCCCCTATGACCAGATCGGCAAGGCCGCTCTTATTTGGCTGCTCCTCAAGATCATATTCTGATCTTACGCACAAAAAAACTGCACCGCCAACAGACGGTGCAGTTTTTGTTTATATTGGACTTATTCTTATTCGCCGAAGTCGAGAACACGCAGCATACGAACGAGGGTGAGTCTGTTGCGGATGGCCGCCGAGATGGGGAGCATCTCCTGCTCAAGCGAGGGGTCAATGCCGATGTGCTCGGGCAGATACTTTGCGTTGCAGCCCTTATACAGAGCTTCCATCTCCTCAACGGAGGGGATCTCGTTTATCATGGCGCGGATCTCGTCCCAGTGATCGACGATGTTCTGAGGATCGAAGGTCGCAAGAACGTCGTTCTCGTTTTCCTTGATGATGCCCGGTGCGAGCCTGTCGCCGAACTTTTCTCTTATCCACTCTTCGCTCAGCGGCTCGAAGGGCTTTGCCTTGGGCGTGGGCAGGGAGGCGAGGTGGTGATACTCCTTGATGCAGGCGAAGGTGCCGACGCCGACGCACTCGCCGTGGATGCCCTCTGCGTTCTCAAAGCGCGGCGGCTGCATCTCAACAAGATGAGCCATCAGGTGCTCTGCGCCGGAAGCGGCTCTGGAGTGGTTGAGCAGCTGCATTGTAAGGCCGCTCTTCATCTGTGCCATGGTCATTGCCTCGTGGTCGGCAACGCCGGTCGCGGCGTATTTATCGGCAGCTTCGCGCATGATGTCCAGCGCTTCCTGTGCGAGATCGGCAACCATCGGGCAGTAATATTCGCCGGCAACGAGGTGGGATACCTTCCAGTCGAACAGAGAAATGTATTTCGAAAGGATATCGTTTATGCCGCTTGCAACAAGGCGTGCCGGAGCGCCCTTTATAATGTCAAGGTCGGCAACGACGAGGACGGGAGCGCACATCGGTGTGGACTTCTTCTGACCGTTGAGAATGGCCGAGCAGATATTGGCCGTGAAGCCGTCGGAGGAAGCGAGCGTCGGGATGGCGACGAAGGGGATGCCGAGCTTGTATGCCGGGTAGCGTCCGAAGTCCATAATGGTTCCGGCGCCGTAGGCGACGATGACCTCGGGGTTATCGAGCTTTTTCATCATTTCCTCGATGACGGTGTCCTCGGCGCGCAGGCCGTTTGCCTCGAGCACGATCTCCTGATCGGCGGCGACGTGCTTGCCCTCGGTGAGCTTGTAGATGACCGTATCGTAGATAACGGCGCGTTTCTTGCCGGCAAGGCCGACATCGGCCATGTACTGCTCGAAATTATTTATCGCGCCGTATTCGACGACGACCTTTTTCGTTTCAAGCTCATGGTCTCTGCCGCAGACGCATTTGCCGATGTACTTTTCGCAATCCATGATCATGGTAAAACACCTCAATTACAAAAATTCTGAATTTATTATGCCTATTCTAAGTTAAATTCTAATCAGGCCATATAATTAAGTCAAGAGCGAATAATGACGAAAAAAACGGGCAAAGCCATAAGGCTCAGCCCGATTTTTGTTCAAATCATATATTTTTTGATCGCTTCGCCGACCGTATCGGGGTCAGTTGTGACACTTATTACAAATTCAATGTTTTCTTTCTCGGAAAAGGCCTCGAGCCAATCGAGAAATTCGCCGAACATAACGGGATCCTTATTGCTGACGATCTTATAGAAATTATCGACAAAAACATGGGTGATGTCATAGTTGCCGGAATGAAGGCCGCAGATAAAGCCCTTTATGAATTCATATGAGCCGATGTCATAAGAGCCGGCCTCGATAAGACGAGCCTGATAAGGAATATCGTAAGTAAGCTTCTTTTCCTTTTCGATGCAGACTACGTCGCCGTTTTCCATTGCGACAGCTTCGCGGACGAACTCGACCAGACGCTTTGTCTTGCCGCTGCCCTTCAGACCCATGATCAACTTAACCATTTTGTCCACTCTCCTTTTCAGTTATAAGTTGAAGTTTTCCTTTGAGCTTAGATTAACATTTTTCCGCATACAAAGCAAGAGCAAAAGTGTGAATTAAAATAGAAATCAGGCGCGGAGTTACTCCGCGCCTGAATATATCATGTGCCGGGCTTGCCGAGCATCTTGAACATGTTTTTCTTGTAAGCCTCAACGCCGGGCTGGTCAAAGGGATTGACCCCGGACATGTAGCCGGATATCGCGCAGGCAAGCTCAAAGAAGCATACGAGGTCGGCAAAGCCGGCTTCGTCGCGCGCCGGAACGCTTATGCCGATGTTGGGAACTCCGCCGGATATGTGAGCAGCCTTGACCGCGTCGTGCGCCGTGCGGCATATATCTGCGTAGTCTCTGCCCGCAAGGTAGTTAAGCCCGTCCGGATCGCCCATTTCAAACGGAACGGCAACGCTGCTTCGAGGCTTATCAAAGCTGACAACGGTCTCCATCAGCGTCCTCGGGCCATCCTGAATGTACTGACCCATGGAGTGTAGGTCAGCGGTAAATTCAACGGAGGCAGGGAAGATGCCTATGCCGTTTTTGCCCTCGCTTTCGCCGTAGAGCTGCTTCCACCACTCCGCCATGAAGCGGAACGAAGGCTCATAGCAGCCAAGGATCTCTATGCTGCGGCCATGGCCGTAGAGATACTGCCTGGCTGCGGCGTACTGCCATGCCGGGTTCTCGGGCGAGCGCAGGTCAAGCTCCTTGAATGCGCATATGGCGGAGGTTATGACAGTCTTTATGTCGATGCCGGCAACCGCCATAGGAAGCAGACCGACAGCCGACAGGACGCTGTATCGTCCGCCGACGTCATCCGGAACGACGAAATACTCCCAGCCCTCGGCATCCGCGAGGGACTTGAGCGCGCCGCGGTGCGCGTCCGTGGTAGCGAATATGTGTTTTTTGGCGGCCGAACCGTATTTTTCGCGCGCAAGCTTCCTGAAAACGCGGAAAGCAAGTGCCGGCTCAAGCGTCGTTCCGGACTTGGATATGACGTTTATATCGAAATCCATGTCGCCGAGCTGGGCGAGAGTATCGTTCAGAGCGTCGGGTGAAAGACCGTTGCCGATGAAGAATATCTTCGGGTCGTTTTCCGAGGGGATGGGGCGCAGAAGCTCGATCGCTCCGCGCGCGCCGAGATAAGAGCCGCCTATGCCGATGACGACAAGCGCCTTTGAGCGGCTGCGTATGCGCTGCGCCGCCGAGAGTATCGCCTTCAGCTCGCCGTCGCGTATGCGTTCGGGAAGCTCCAGCCAGCCTGTGAACTCGCTGCCTGCACCGGACTTGTCGCCGAGCATTCTGTGCGCCGCCGCGGCTGCCGCAAAATCAAGCTCCGCAGGATCAAAAAACGCGGAAGTTCCCGTTAAATCAACCTTGACCATGATTACCCCTCCGTGTGGTAAATTTATAATCTTATATTATACACCGGAGGCATAAAAAAGCAAGGATAATGTGTCGAGGTGGGGATTGCAGACTTGATTTTACGCGAATTTCGTGGATAAGTGGGGGAGATTAACCCAATCCGACGTAGCTTTTGACAAGCTCCAGCAGCGTCCGTCCGAACGAGGCCCTGGCAACGGAGGAGTCTGCAAGAAGCTTAACAGAGTAAAGCTCTTTTCCGTCGGATACGACGCGGAGAGTACCGATCTGCTGTCCCTTTTCAACCGGCGCCGGCAGCGTATCGGGCAGGTCAAGCTCATAGGATACCTCGCCTGCGCCGCTTTTGGGAACAAGCGCGGCCTCCGCGCCGTCATAAACAGGCTGGACGCTGTCGGCACTGCCGAGGGTTACGCGCACCGGCGGCAGAACATCGGGGCTGCGCAGCGGCATGAGCCGGTAGTTTGCAAAGCCGTAGCTCAACAGAGCCTTTGCGTCGTTATTGCGCTTATTTATCGTGTCCGCGTGCATGATTACGGCGATGTATTCCACGCCCTCGCGCTCGGCGGTGGCCGAAAGGCAGTACATTGCCTTTTCCGTGAAGCCGGTTTTCAGCCCCGTGCAGCCGTCGTAGTAGTAAACGAGCTTGTTGGTGTTTGAAAGGCCGAACTCGCCGCCGCGTATCGTGTCCATCCATATCGTCGTATAGTCCTTTATCATGTCGTGCCGGATAAGCTCGCGGCTCATGACGGCTATATCATATGCGCTGGTGTAGTGCTCATCGTCCTCAAAAAGGCCGGTGCAGTTTTTGAAATTGGTGTCCTTTAGTCCAAGCTCCCGGGCACGGTCGTTCATGCGTGCGACAAAGGTCTGCTCCGATCCGCAAAGGTGCTCAGCCATCGCAACGGCGCAGTCGTTTGCCGAAACGACGCAGATGCACTTGAGCATTTCGTGAACGCTCATCTTTTCGCCCTCTTCGAGAAAAACGCAGCTTCCGCCGAAGGATGCGGCGCGCTCCGAGGCTATGACCGTGTCGTCAAGGCTTATATCGCCGCGCTCGACGGCCTCGACTATCAGCAGCATCGTCATAACCTTCGTAACGCTTGCAGGCGGCAGACGCTCGTGCGAATTTTTGTCGTATATGACCTCGCCCGTGACCTTTTCCATGAGTATCGCCGACGGTGCGGAGATGTCGATGTCATCGTCTGTAAGCGTGTTTATCGCATACACCGGGCTTGTGAGCATAACAAGGCACAGCGCAGCGCACAGAAGTTTTTTCATAGCTCATCCCTCCGCTAAAAGCCTATGCTCGCGCGCAAAAATAATGCTCAGGTTGCACGATTATGCTTTATTCGACAAAATGTGAATGCTCATCGGCACGGCTGAGATTGAAAAATGCATTGTATATCAAGGGTTTTGAACATTTTCAACATAGTTTTCAACATTTAAAACAGAGGTATATTCGGTAAAAAGGTTAACATAACGTAAAAATTTCGAGCAGATATTGACGCTGAGGAAAAGAGATAGTAATATTGAAAAAGAAATACAAAGCTACCGAACAGGGGGTGGGGAATTGGAAAGAAAGAATAAATATTCCCAATATATCGGCTGGGGCGTTACGGCTTTTGCGGTGATCGCTGCCGGAGTGCTGTTTTATTTCGGCATTGACTATATGGGAAAGCTCATAGATGCATTGGGTAAGCTGCTGAGCATACTAAGCCCGTTTATATGGGGTCTTGTCATATCCTATCTTCTCATCCCGTCGATGACGCTTTACGAGCGCAAGCTTTTTAAGCCTCTTGTTTTGCGCATAAACAAAACAAAGCCGCGCCTTAAAACGGGCACAAAGCTTCCGCGCGTGCTTGCGCTCATCCTCGCCGAGATCGTCATGCTGCTGCTTATTGCCGCGCTGTTCTACCTCATCGTTCCGCAGGTTTACGACAGCATATCGGCCATCATAACAAACAGCCCGTCGTATTTTGACTCGGCGTATTCGGCGATAGACAATCTTCTCAAGGACTATCCCGAGATAGAGCAGTACGCGACGAAGATTTTCGGAAACCTGACCGATGCGCTGACAAAATGGACGACGAACACGCTGCTGCCGAGCATGGAGAGCGTGGTAACGAACATAACAAGCGGCGTTTTCTACGTCCTCAAGGGACTTTATAATGTCGTTATCGGCATCATCGTTTCGATTTATATACTTTATAATAAGGAGCCTTTTATAGCCCACTACAGAAAGATACTTTACAGCATCTTTTCCCCGGCGCGCGCAAAGCGCATCATGTCGGCTCTGCGCTTTGCCGACAAAACGTTCATGGGCTTTATAAGCGGCAAGCTGCTTGACAGTGCGATAATCGGCGTGCTGTGCTACATAGGCTGTGTGATACTGAAAATGCCGTATGCGCTGCTTATTTCGGTCATCGTCGGTGTTACGAACATCATCCCGTTCTTCGGACCGTTTATCGGCGCGATCCCCTCGGCGCTGCTGATACTGCTGGTCGATCCGAAAATGTGCCTGTGGTTCGTTATCTTCGTGTTTATCCTCCAGCAGCTTGACGGCAACGTTATCGGCCCGAAGATACTCGGAACCTCCATCGGCATAAACGGCTTCTGGGTGCTGTTTTCCATCGTTATATTCGGCGGAATTTTCGGCTTCTGGGGCATGCTGCTTGGCGTTCCGGCCTTTGTCATTATCTACACGGCGCTGGAAATGGTCGTAAACCGCAAGCTCAAAAAGCACGATCTTCCGATTGACGCCGAGTCGTATATGAACCTTGACTATATCGACCCCGAAACTCTGGAGCTTGTTCCGAAGCGCAGAGTAAAGCCTGCCGAAAAAACCGAAGCAAAGCAGGAAAATGAGAAGTAAAAAAACAAGGCTGCACGGTTTAAGTGCAGCCTTGAAATTTTGAATTTATCTGTGCGCGAGAGTGTCGTGCGCGCGCTTCAGCGCCGAGCACAGGGCAAGAACATCGGCCTCGGTGCTGTATCGCGAAAAGCTTATCCTGATCGCACCGTCGATTACCTGCGCCGGGAGGTGCATAGCTTCAAGCACGTGACTGCGCCCACCCTTTTTGCATGCCGAGCTTCTTGAAACATAGATGCTTTCCGCCTCAAGGAAGTTCATGAGCACCTCGCTGCGCCAGCCGGGGAGCGATACGCTGAGAATGTGCGGAGCGCCGCCGCCGATGATAAGCGCTTCGGGAATATCGGAGCAGAGCCTGTCGGCCGCAATGGCGCGCAGCCTCGCCATCTTTTCACAGTTGTCCTTCATGCCGGCAAAGGCGATCTCTGCCGCTTTGCCGAAGGCAGCTATCTGCGGCATGGCCTCGGTTCCGGCGCGCATTCCGCTCTCCTGGGCGCCGCCGCGAATGAGGGGCTTGATTTTGACCCCGGTTTTGATATACAATGCGCCTATGCCCTTCGGCGCGTGAATTTTGTGGCCGCTGATGCTTATCATGTCCGCGCCGAGCTTTTTTGCGGAAAACGGCACCTTCATGAAGCCCTGAACGGCATCGGTGTGCAAAAGCGCCTTTGAGCCTTCGGCCTTGAGCATTTTTGCAATGCCGGCAATGTCGGTAACGCCGCCGGTCTCATTGTTGACCATCATGAGCGTCACGAGGATAGTGTCCTCTCGCAGCGCGTTTTTGACCGACTCGACCGAAACCGAGCCGTCCTTTTCCGGGGCAAGGTATGTCACCTCAAAGCCGCGAGATTGAAGCTCCTCAAGCGTTTTGCGCACGGCGTCGTGCTCAACGGCGGAAGAAATTATGTGCTTTCCGCGCCGGGACATGCTCTCTGCGCCCTTTGTTATTGCCCAAACGTCGCTTTCCGAGCCGCAGGAGGTGAAGTAGACCTCCGCTGCCGCGCATCCGAGAGCGGCCGCTATCTGCGAGCGAGCATTGTCAAGATACGCCTTGGCCTCGCGCCCCTTTGTGTGCGTCGAGCTGGGGTTTCCGTAGCACTCGGTCATGACCTTGTATGCAATGTCTGCGGCCTCGGGGCAAACGCGCGTTGTTGCCGCATTATCAAGATAAATTTCCATATTATTGACTCCTCAGGAGATGATTTCATGAAATATATTATATACACTCTCGGCTGCAAGGTCAACCAGTATGAAACTCAGGCGATAGAGGCGCTGCTCGTTTCGCGCGGCCATAAGCCCTGCGTCGAGGGAGAGATAGCCGACGCCGTCATCGTCAATACATGCGCCGTCACGGCCGAGGCAGGGCGCAAGTCGCGTCAGGCCATCCACCGTCTGCGCGAGGAAAACCCCGGCGCTGTCGCCGCCGTGCTCGGCTGCTATTCGCAGCTGAGCCCCGATGCCGTGCAGAAGCTCGGTGCGGATATAGTTTACGGCACGGCCGACAGAATGAAGCTTGTTGGCGCTGTTGAAAAAGCCGTGTCTACCGGCGAGGGCGAGAAAGCGCTCGATAAACCTTTTGAACGCCGCGTTTTTGAAGAGCTGCCGGCAGGAGCAGTGTCCGGCCACACGAGGGCGCTTTTGAAAATTCAGGACGGATGCGTGAATTTCTGCTCCTACTGCATAATTCCCTACACGCGCGGCAGAGTGCGCAGCCTGCCCATGGAGGCGGCGGTGCGCCAGGCGGCCGAGCTTGACAAAAAAGGCTATCGCGAGCTTGTCATAACCGGCATCGAAATCGCGTCCTACGGCGTAGATCTTCCCGGAAAGCCCGGCCTTGCCGACGTCGTGTGCGCGATAGCTGCCGCCGCGCCGCATATGCGCCTGCGTCTCGGCTCAATTGAGCCGAGCGTCATAACCGAGGATTTCTGCAAAAAAATTGCCGCCTGCGGCAGCGTGTGCCGGCATTTTCACCTTTCGCTGCAATCCGGCTGCGACGTAACGCTCAAGGCCATGAACCGCAAATACGACACCGCGCGGTTTTATGAGGCGATGCAGCTTCTGCGCCGCTATTTTCCCGACTGCGGCATGACGTGTGACGTTATAGTCGGCTTTCCCGGCGAGACCGAGGAGCATCAGCGTCAGACGCTTGAGTTTCTCAAAAAAGCGCAGTTTTCCGACGCGCACATTTTCCCGTACTCGCGCCGCCCCGGCACTCCGGCGGATAAGATGGACGGCCAGATTGACCGCGCGACAAAGGCAAAGCGCTCAAAGCAGGCGCGCGCCGTCGTCGCCGAAACGCGCCGCAGGTTTCTTGAGAGCATGATAGGCAAAACTCTGCCTGTTCTTTTTGAAACGCAGGAGGGCGAATGCTGGCAGGGACACAGCGATAACTACCTCGAAGTGCGCGCCGATGGCGAAGATCTTCGCGGTACAGTACATAATGTCAGGATAAATGCAGTTTCCGAAGGAATTTTAGTCGGAAATGTCATTTGACACGGAAGGCAAATATAACTATACTTTTAACAATGACTGAACAGGAGGTGCTCACAATGTCAAGAGAAAAGGTTTATAATTTTTCGGCAGGCCCGTCAATGATGCCGGAATCGGTGCTCAACAAGGCCGGAAGCGAGATAAGCGATTATAAGGGCAGCGGCATGTCAGTTATGGAGATGAGCCACCGAAGTTCACTGTTCGGCGAAATTTTTGCGGAAACAAAGCGCAAGCTTAAAGAAGCTCTGAACGTGCCCGACAGCCACGAGATCCTGTTTTTGCAGGGCGGCGCAACGCTCCAGTTTGCTGCGATCCCCCTCAACCTCATGGGCAGCGGAAAGAGCGCAGACTATGCCGTTACCGGCAACTTCTCCGGACTTGCCGCAAAGGAAGCGGAAAAGTACGGCAGAGTTCATATAGCCTGCGACAGCTCCGACCGCGGACACAGCTATATCCCGTCAGAGCTTTCGCTCAGCGCGGATTCGAGCTATTTTTACTACTGCGCGAACAACACCATATACGGAACCGAGTGGCAGGCAGTGCCCGATACAAATGGCAAAACGATAGTCTGCGACATGTCCTCGGATATCCTGTCAAAGCCCGTTGACGTTTCAAAATTCGGCCTTATCTATGCCGGCGCTCAGAAAAACATGGCGCCTGCCGGACTGACGGTCGTAATCGTTGACAAGGCTCTTGCCGGCCGGCAGATGGATATATGCCCATCGGTCATGAGCTATGATACGCTGATTAAAAAAGACTCCATGCTCAACACTCCGCCCTGCTGGTGCATTTACATGCTGGGGCTTATGCTCGACTGGCTTGCAGGCATAGGCGGCGTTGCGGCAATGCAGGAGATAAAGCGCGAGCGCGCAAAAATCGTTTACGATGTGCTCGATAACAGCAAGCTCTACATTCCCCATGCCGAAAGGGATTCGCGCAGCGATATGAACGTGACCTTCCGCACAGATTCGGACGAGCTTGACGCGCAGTTTGTAAAGGGCGCGGCCGCGGAGGGACTTATCAATCTCAAGGGCCACAGACTCACCGGCGGTATCCGTGCGTCGCTGTATAATGCCATGCCCATGGAGGGCGCGCAGGCTCTGGCCGATTATATGAAAAAATTCGAGGTAGAACACCATGTATAATATTAAAACAATAAACAAAATTTCGCCCGTCGGCCTTGATAAGCTCAAAGCAAAGGGCTGCAACGTCGGCGAGAATATCGCCGCTCCCGACGGAATAATCGTCCGCAGTGCGGATATGCATGATTACGAGGTCAATCCCGAGCTTCTCGGCGTTGCGCGCGCAGGCGCCGGATATAACAATATTCCGATCGATGATTTTGCCGAAAAAGGCATCGTTGTTTTCAACAGCCCCGGCGCAAATGCAGAGGCGGTAAAGGAGCAGACCGTGTGCTCGATGGTGCTTGCCTCGCGCGACGTTGTGGGCAGCATCGAGTGGGTAAAGAGCATCGCCGATCAGGGCGATAAGATACCCACGCTTGTCGAAAAGGGCAAGTCCAATTTCGCAGGCCCCGAGCTTATGGGAAAAACCGTCGGCGTTCTCGGCCTGGGAGCAACTGGCGCGCTGGTCGCAAATGCCTGCCTTGCACTGGATATGGATGTTATCGGCTATGACCCGTTTATGTCGGTCGAGGCCGCATGGAGACTTTCGCGTGACGCAAAGCGCGCCGACGATATCGGCGAGATATTCAGAAACTGCGATTATATAAGCATCAATATCCCCTATAATGAGGACACCCACCACATGCTCGACGCAAAGGCGTTTGCTGCAATGCGCGACGGCGTGAGGATAATAAACGAGTCGCGCGCCGAGGTCGTCGATGACGATGCGATGCTCGACGCCCTTGAGTCCGGCAAGGTTGCAAAATATGTAACTGATTTCCCCAACGAGAAAATACTCGGCGGAAAGAACGTCATTGCCTTGCCGCACCTTGGCGCATGTACGCCCGAGAGCGAGGACAGATGCGCCGAGATGGCCGCAAAGCAGTTGTATGAGTACCTCAAAAACGGAAATATAGTAAATTCCGTGAACCTTCCGTCGGCAAAGCTCGAGCGTATGGGCGTGTGCCGCCTGTGCGTTATCCACCACAATATCCCCGGCATGATAAATCGTGTGCTCGATCTGATAACGAAGAAGAATATAAACGTCGAACACATGATAAATAAGCCCTACGGCAGATATGCCTATACCATCATCGACCTCAACGACGAGATATGGGACGACACGGCGAACACCATCCGCGAGATGGACGATGTCCTCCGCGTCCGCGTCCTGCACTGATTTGTAATAGCAAAAAAGCACCCGGATGGGTGCTTTTTGCTATATGAGCGGCATTGGAAAGCGCATCGTTATTGACATAGGCAGGTAAAAGATTCTATAATAATTAAATAAAATGAGACGATTGGAGGCGCTGTGGATGCTCAGAGTCAAAACTCCGGATGAGGTGCTTGCACTTATTGAAGAAAGCTTTTCGCCGCTTGAAGTCCGGTGCGAGAGCACAGAGCTTTGCGACGCGGTCGGGAGGGTACTCGCCGAGGATATATGCGCAGCGGAGTTTGTTCCGGACTTTGACCGCTCCACCGTTGACGGCTATGCCGTGCGCGCGGAGGACACATTCGGCTGCTCGGACTCGCTGCCGGCCGTTTTGCGCCTTACGGGAAAGATCAAAATGGGCAGTGGAGCGGAAACGGCGCTTTCGCCCGGCGAGTGCTGCGCCATACCGACGGGCGGCGCCGTTCCGGAGGGCGCGGACTGCTGCGTTATGCTTGAATACGCCGAGGATTACGGCGACGGAACCGTCGGCATAGCAAAGCCCGGCGCTCCCGGCATGAATATGATCTTCCGCGGAGACGATGTTTTCCCTGGCAAGAAAATGCTCGAAAAAGGGCGCGTTTTATCGCCGCAGGATATCGGCGCGCTCGCCGCGGCCGGCGTGACTGCCGTGCCGGTCACAGGCAGAATAAAGGTCGGCGTTATCTCGACGGGCGACGAGCTTGTGGAGGCCGGATGCGCGCCTGCAAAGGGACAGATGCGCGACGCAAACGCCCCGATGCTATGCGCGATGCTTTCGCGCTTTGGCGCGCGATGCGTGAGATACGGCATATGCCCCGACGATGTGCAGGTGCTTGAAAAAACCGTGCGCCGTGCACTTGACGAGTGCGATGCCGTCATAATATCCGGCGGAAGCAGCGTCGGCGAAAAGGATGCAAGCGTCCGAGTGACGGCTTCCGTCGGCGAGGTGTTGCTCCACGGCGTTGCGATGAAGCCAGGAAAGCCGACGATACTCGGCAGGGCTGGAAATAAGCCGATACTCGGCCTGCCGGGGCACCCCGTCGCGGCGTATTTTGCGGCGAACATATTTGCTCTGCCGCTGATAGCCCGGCTCGAAGGCAGACAGATGCACCGCCGCAGCGTAAAAGCGCGGCTGAGCGAAAGCGTCAGCGCAAACCACGGCCGTGCGCAGTACACCGGCGTTAGACTTGAGCGGCGCGCGGACGGACTGTATGCAGTGCCGGTGCGCACAAAGTCAGGCCTTATAACTAACCTCGCCGGAACGGACGGGTATTTCTGCATCGACAGGGACTGCGAGGGCCTTCCGGCAGGAGCCGAGGTCAGCGTCATATTCGGAGAATGAAGATGGCTTTTTCTTATCTTACAAACGTGCCTCTTGAAAAGGCAAAAAGTGATTATATCGAGCTTCTCACGGACCATGGATTCGGCCCGGAGAGCGAGAAGGTTTCTGTGCAGAGCGCCTGCGGCAGGGTGACTGCAAAGGCTGTTTATGCCGCGATCTGCGCGCCGCACTACGCGGCAAGCGCCATGGACGGCATTGCGATAAAGGCAAAGGACAGCTTCGGCGCAACGGACACGACGCCGGTGACGCTCGCTGCCGGGCAATTTGCCGTTGTCGATACCGGCGACCCGATACCGGCCGGCTGCGACGCCGTCATAATGGTCGAGGAGCTTGTGCATAACCCCGACGGCAGCGTTACTATCCACGCACCGGCGGCCCCGTGGCAGCACATTCGCCAGATAGGCGAGGACATATGCGCAGGGGAGATGATCCTGCCCTCGTATATGAAGATAACTCCCTCGGCGGTGGGCGCGCTCATTGCAGGCGGCGTGCTGGAGCTTGAGGTTTTCAGAAAGCCGCGCGTTGCGATAATCCCCACGGGGGATGAGATCGTTGCACCGTGCGCAGATCCAAAGCCCGGCGATATTTTGGAGTTTAACTCCTCAATATTCTCGTCAATGCTCAGCCAATGGGGCGCGCAGCCCGTGGCTTTTCCGATAATCCCGGATGATTATGAAAAGATAAAGGCCGCGGTCGGCCGAGCGGTGGACGAATGTGACATGGTGGTTTTAAACGCCGGATCATCCGCCGGACGCGAGGACTTTTCGGCCGGCGTTATAGGCGAGCTGGGGCAGGTGCTGTATCACGGCATTGCGATAAAGCCCGGCAAGCCGGCGATACTCGGCCGGTGCGGCGCAAAGCCGGTGCTCGGAGTGCCGGGATACCCGGTGTCCGGCATAATCGTAATGGAGGAGCTTTTAAAGCCGCTTGTCGATATCTTTACGGGCGCTTCGGCGGAGAACAAGCGCTATGTTGACGCCGTATTAACGCGCCCGGTTGTGTCGGGGCTTAAATACCGCGAGTTTGTCCGCGTGCGTATGGGATATGTCGGCGATAAGCTCACAGCGTCGCCGCTCAGCCGCGGAAGCGGCGTGGTCTCGTCGTTCATGAAGGCCGACGGCATAATGGAAATTCCGCAGGAGGTCGAGGGCTTCGAGCGCGGAGACCGTGTCAGGGTGCGCCTGCTGACGGATGAGGATAAGCTCAGGCATAGCCTCGTTGTCATAGGAAGCCACGATCCGCTTATTGACGAGCTTGCCGATATGCTGCACCGCGCCGATCACGGCATAAGCCTCAGCTCGACTCACGTCGGCTCGATGGGCGGCATAATGGCGATAAAACGCGGCGAGGCGCATGCCGCCGGCTGCCATCTGCTCGATACGGGCACGGGCGAGTATAACCTCAGCTTCATGCGAAAATATTTTCCCGAGCACGACGCTTATCTTGTCCGCTGCGTCGGCAGACTTCAGGGACTCATGGTCGCCAAGGGCAATCCGTTGGGGATAAACGGCTTTGCGGACATATCGCGCGAGGGCACTCGCTATGTAAACCGCCAAAAAGGCTCGGGAACGAGAATACTGGCAGACTACCTGTGCGAGACTAACGGCATAGACAGCACAAAAATTTACGGCTATGAGCGCGAGGAGCTTACTCACACCTCGGTCGCGGCTCAGATCGCGGCAGGCTCGGCCGACGCCGGCATGGGCATATATTCGGCTGCAAAGCTGTATGATTTAGACTTCGTTCCGGTGTGTACGGAGGAATATGACCTCATAATCCCCGAGCATGCGTGGGATAGCGCGCCGGTGCGCAAGCTTCTGGATGTGCTGCAAAGCAAGGCTTTTGCCGACAGACTCCGGCAGCTCGGCGGCTATACGCTCACCGCGCCGGGTGAAATTATAGAGTACGGCATATAGTATTTTTATAAAGGACACGAAGGGAGGATGCAAATGACAAACTATGCAGGCTACATGGGCAAGGTCATCCGCCTCGACCTCGGCAGCCGAAGCGTTTCGGAATATCCGTGGACGGACAGGGACAGGCAGCTGTATCTCGGCGGCAAGGCGATGGCCTCGAAGATCATGTACGATACTTTCACCGGCAGCGAAAAGCCGCTTGAGCCGGAGAACATCATCGTCATCTCAACAGGACCGCTGACGGGAACGGGCGCGCCCAGCTCGAGCAGGTTCAACATCTCCACTCTTTCGCCGCAGACGGGCATAACCACCTCGTCAAACTGCGGCGGAAACTTCGGGCACTATCTCAAAAAAGCCGGCTACGATGCGCTTATCATCGCCGGAAAATGCGAAAAGCTCACATGGGTCGAGATACATAACGACATCATAAAATTCCACGATGCCCAGGAGCTTAAAGGCCTCTGCACAACGCCGACGCAGGAGAGCATACAGCAAAAGCTCGATGAGGAGCTCGGCTGCGAGGTCAAATGCGGCAAGGTCGTTATCGGCCCGGCAGGCGAAAACCTCGTGAAATACGCATCGGTTTTCAGCAACGAGCGCGCCGCCGGACGCGCCGGAGTCGGCTGCGTATTCGGCTCGAAAAACCTCAAGGGTATTGCCGTTTCCGGCACGCACGAGGTGAGCATTTATGATCCCCAAAAGACGCACAAGCTGTTTGAAAAATGGGTCGAAACGCTCAAAAAGCATCCGCTGACCGGCAATCAGCTGCCCAAGATGGGCACGGCCGGCCTTGTGACGACGATGCAGATGCGCGGCCTTCTGTCAACGCGCAACTACGCCAAGGGGCAGTTTGAGGACTTCGAGCTTGTAAACGGCGAAACGCTGGCCGAGGATATAAACATCGTCAACAAGGGCTGCCTTTCCTGCCCGATGAAGTGCGCGCGCACCGTCAAGGTCGGCGATCACGAGGTCAAGGGGCCGGAGCTTGAAACGCTCGGACTTCTCGGCGGCGGCATAATGAATAACGACCTGAAGCTCATATGTAAATGGAACTATGAGCTTGACGAGCTGGGCATGGACACGATATCCTGCGCAAGCACCGTCGCATGGGCGATGGAGGCAAACGAAAAGGGCTTGTGGAAAAACGGTCTGCAATTCGGCAAGACCGCAAACCTGAGCGCGGTTTTCCGCAGCATTGCAAACCGCCAGGGCATAGGCAACGAGCTTGCCGAGGGCACACGCACGCTCAGCAATAAATACGGCGGCAAGGAGTTTGCCATCCAGTCGAAGGGTCTGGAGCTTGCGGCCTACGAGCCGCGCAAGGCCGTCGGCCAGGGACTCGGCTACGCTGTCTCAAACCGCGGCGGCTGCCACCTAAACGGCGGCTACCTCGTAATTCTCGAGGGACTCGGACTTAATGTCAACAGCCAGACGCCGCATGCAAAGGCGGATCTGTGCATGCTCATGCAGGATCTTATGGAGTCGGTATCGTCGGGCGGACAGTGCCTGTTTACGTCCTACGCGCTGTTTCCGAGCTTCCTGCTGTCGGGGCCGAACAGCTTTATAACGCGCACAGTGAATGCCGTCATGCCGTATATCGGGCCGGTCGTAAGGCTTATAAACAAGTATCCGCGAGCGATAAAAATGAATCTTCCGCTGCTGCCGCACACATATGCGCTCAAATACGCCGTCGGCATGAAAATGGATCTCGGCAGGTTTATCCGCATCGGCGAGCGCAGCTACAATGTCGAGCGCGCGGTCAACGCAAAATTCGGCGTGAACGCCTCGTGCGATACGCTGCCCAAGCGCCTTACCGACGTTCCGCAGGATCCCAAGGATCCAAAAACGAAGGTGCCGCTCGAGACAATGAAAAAGACCTACTATAAGGCTCGCGGCTGGGGCAGCGACGGTCTGCCCGGCGCAAAGAAGCTTCAAAAGCTTGAGATCGCGAGCGACGCAGAACAGGAGGAGGCCGTATGATAACAGTCAAAATATTCGGCACGTTCCGCCTCGACAGCGGACTTAAGCAGATGCAGGCGGACGTAAAGACCGCAAAGGAGCTGTATCCGCTGATAATGGACGAGGTAAAGCGCATAGACCCGAACACAAAGCTTACGATAAAGGACGTAAAGGGCTGCATCCTGTCGCGCGGCGGCAAACAGATAAGCCCATCGACGCGGCTCGACGACGGCGACGTTATCTGCCTCGTGCCGGCCGTAGCAGGAGGGTGAGCCATGGTTTATACGATAGATCGGAGCATTTGCAACGGCTGCGACGCCTGCTCGAGCACCTGCCCGACGCATGCGATCTCGCACGACGTTAAAGCCGAAAAAAACAGCATCGACCCCGAATACTGCGTTTCGTGCAATCTGTGCTCAAGCTTCTGCGAGCGAAACGCCATAAGGCGCGCGGACGGCCGCTTTACGCCGTACAAGGGCTGGGATAAGTGGAACATGCCGCTTATAGACACTCGGCGCTGCACGGGCTGCTCGCTGTGCATTGAGGAGTGCCCCATGAACGCGCTTGCGCTCAGCGGCGCAAAGGAGCACGGGGATATACATACCTATGCGTATCTTAAAAGCGCAGGCCGCTGCATCGGCTGCGAAAAGTGTGCCTCGCGCTGCCCGATAGAGGCGATCGAGATGATACCTCAGCTCGCTCCCGACGGCACAGAAAACCCCGTCAATGTCCGCCCCGAGTATCTCAAAACGCCGGAAAAGGCAAAGAGCGTACAGCGCTTTATGAAATGAACGCAGCAGCGCCGCCGAGCAAATCGGCGGCGCTAACTTTGTGTTGCAATGGATGTGCATATATGGTAGTATATCAAGCAAAGACACATAATTCAGAAAGCGGTGGACGAGCCTCTTTCCGAAGCAAGCTTTGGCCGCAGGGGGAATGCCTCTGCGGAGCGGCTGCTTTGGAGGAGGTTTAATTTTTTGCAAAAAACGATGAAAGAGAGGAAAACAGATGAAAAAACTCATTGCCCTGCTTTTAGCCTGCATAATGGTGCTTTCGCTGTGCGCATGCGGCACCGGCGATAAGCCCGAGGCGAGCGAAACGCCTTCGCCCACGGAGCAGGTATCAAACGTCGATACCTGCATACTCATGGAAGCGGACGAGAATATGATCAATACATACTCGCTGCTTGCCGTTAATCCGAACGCACCGTTTACCGATGCCGACGGCAACGCCGTTTCCGACGTCAAAATTAACGCCGAAGGCGCGGAAACGTTCATTGACTGGATGCTCTCCGAGGCAAGCAAACTCATTAAGGAATACGGTGTTGAGGAGTACGGTGATAATCTCTTTTACCTCAAGGACGATGCGCCGAAGTACGACGATAAGATCGCAAATGCCTCCGACGAAAACAGAGTGATCCGCCTTTCCACCACGACCTCCGTCAAGGACTCCGGACTGCTTGACTATATCCTCCCCGTTTTTGAGCAGGAGTACGGCTACAAGGTCGAGGTGCAGTCGGCAGGCACCGGCAAAGCCATAGCTGCCGCAAAATACGGCAATGCGGACGTTATCCTCGTCCACTCGAAGGCTCAGGAGGAGGCTTTCGTGGACGAAGGCTTTTCCTACGTTCTGAACGGCTTTGATTCCGAGCGTTTGAGCTTCATGTATAACTACTTTGTGCTGTGCGGCCCGTCGAACGATCCGGCAGGCGTGAAGGACTGCGGCAGTGTTCTTGATGCGTTTGCAAAGATAGCCGGCGGCAAGTATCCGTTCGTATCGCGAGGCGATAACTCCGGCACGCATACCAAGGAACTCTCGCTCTGGCCGGAGTCTCTTGGAATAAGCGAAGATCCCAAGAGCTTTGCCGACTATACGCAGTGGTACACCTCGGCAAATGCCGGCATGGGAGCATGCCTCGTCATGGCCGAGCAGATGCACGCATATATCCTCACGGATAAGGCCACCTTCCTTACCTTTGTCGCCAATAACGGCGTGATGGACTGAAATAAAGAAAAGATCGGGCCTGCTTTCGCGGCAGACCCGATTTCTTGAGAGATAACTATGCAGACAGCTTTTGAAAAAGCAATAGAACTTATGATCACGGCAGACCCGGAGCTTCTGAACATTCTCGGCGTGACCGCGAAAATGAGCCTTTCAAGCTCGCTCATCGCGCTGCTTCTCGGCGTTCCGCTGGGACTGCTGCTCGGCGCTGCGAGCTTCAGAGGGCGCGGACTGCTCGTTGTTCTAAACCGCACGCTCATGGGAATGCCGCCGGTCGTATGCGGACTTATATTTTATCTGTTCTTTTCCGGAGTCGGCCCTTTCAGAGGCGCGGAGCTTCTTTTCACGGTCGAGATCATGATAATTGCGCAGGTCGTGCTGATAACGCCGATCGTTGCAGGAAGCATGGAAACATATGCTTCGTCCGTCGCCCCGGCCGTGCGCGAGAATGCATGCGGACTTGGGCTTGGCAAAGGCAAAACCTTTGCGCTGCTTCTAAACGAGTGCGTCTATCAGGTGTTTTCGGCGTATCTTCTGGCATTTGCACGCGCCATAGCCGAGGTCGGCGCGGTGTCGATGGTGGGCGGAGCGATAGCGTGGAAAACGAACGTCATGACGACGGCTATCATGGAGTATACGAACAAGGGCAATTTCTCAAAAGGCATTGCTCTCGGCATTATACTTCTGGTGCTGTCGTTTGTCGTGAACATCGTTTTGTCGCTGCTGCAAAGGAGATTGAGCAAATGAAGATAAGCGCTTTTACGAAAACTTACGGCGGCAGGACGGTCCTCGATATGCCGGAAACAGAGCTTGAACATGGCGCGTCTTATGCCGTGATCGGTGCAAACGGCAGCGGAAAATCAACGCTTGCCCGGATCCTTGCAGGGGTCGAAAAGCCGGACGGCGGAAAGACTGTCATATCCGGAATAACGGTCGGCTACATGCCGCAGAAAAGCTATGCGTTCCGAATGACGGTTATGCGCAATTTGCTCGTCGGCGCAAATGACGAGGAGCGCGCGAGGTATCTCATGCGAAAGCTGGGGATAGAGCATCTTGCGTCTGAGCCGGCGCACAAGCTTTCCGGCGGCGAGACGGCGCGTATGGCGCTGGCAAGGCTGCTTATGCGTGATCGACAGCTGCTGATAGTTGACGAGCCGACGGCAGCAATGGATATGGAGTCCGTAACGCTCGCCGAGCGGCTGCTTGCCGAATACAGAGAAAAAACCGGCTGCACGCTCCTGCTTGTCACCCACAGTCTGCGTCAGGCCGAGCGGCTTACGGAAAAAACCTTGTTTTTCGATTTCGGAAAACTCGTTGAATGCTGCACGACGCAGCAGATAATAACGCAGCCTTCCTGCGAACAGACACGGAGATTTATAGAGCTGTACGGCTCATAAGCAAAAAGCTCCCCGTTAGGCCGGCTGATACAATAAAATATAAGCTGACAAGAGCCGAACCCCTATCGCCTGTCGGCGCGCCCTTTCGGCTATTTTCGCCTTTTTTGTCTTGATGGGCGCCAGCCCACCTGCATCAAAGAAAGCCGAAAATATCTCGAAAAGCGCAGCCGACAGGTGCCTTGCAGTTTTGTCGGAGCAGATTTTAGCTCAGGCAAGGCAAAGCTCGCGGAGAATACTGCCGTATTTTCAAGAGCTTTAACGCAGCATGGGTGAAAATCTGCCCGTCAAAACCGATAGCGGTTTGGCTCTTGCCAGCTTACGCCAAAAAAGGCGGAGCAAGCACGAATGTCTTCGTTGCGACGGCTTGGTATACACAAAGTATGCCTGCACCGCCGCGCCTTGACCTCGCACTTGCTCCGTCATTTTTGGTGCCGTGCAGTTTTGAAACTGAGATTTTTGCTCATGCACGGACAAAGTCACAGAGTATACTGACGTATTCTCAAGGCTTTGGACACCGCAGGGGCGAAAAAGATCGTTTCAAAACCGTATATTTTATTGTGTCAGCCGGCCTTGGGAGCTTTAAGCTTTTTTTGAATTATTCCTTGATCAGGCCGCGAGCCTTTATGTAGCTCAAGATGGTCTGAACCGTGCCCTCGACGCCGAGCTTGGAGCTGTTGATGCACAGATCATAGTTCTGCGCGTCGCCCCAGGTCTGGTCGCTGTAATACTTATAGAAGCTGGAACGATCCTTATCGACCTCTTTGATCTTCTTGCGAGCCTGAGCCTCATCAAGACCCTGGCGCTGCTCAAGGCACTTGATGCGCGCATCGGTGTCGCCGAGGATAAACACGCTGACAACATCGTCTCTGTCGTTGAGGACATAGTCGGCGCAGCGGCCGACGAAGATGCAGTCTTCCTTGGATGCGATCTCGCGGATCGCGTCGAACTGTGCGGAAACTACCTCCATGTTCAGACGGAAATTCTCATTCAGACCATAGCCGCCTGCGTGCAGCAGGAAAGCGGACATGCGCTTTTCGTCGTATGCGTTAATGAGCTCGCGGCTGAAGTCCGAGTGCTTTGCCGCCTCGTCAACGATCTCTTTGTCGTAGCATTTGATGCCAAGCTCCTTTGCCAGAAGTCTTGCTATCTCTCTGCCGCTTGAACCGTGCTGTCTTCCGATGGTGATAATCATAATGACGCCTCCAATTCAATTTCTTTTGATGGTTTCATTATAGCACTCTTTGTGAAAAAATCAACATACATAAATAATTTTTCTTGCATATGTTTTTAGTATGATAAGAAAAAAACGACTGATCATGAATACCGCGCTCTTGACAGGCTCATCGCTTATAATGAGCCTTATCTCCATGTCGTTTCAGGTGTGGCTTGCCGGCCGAATCGGTTCGGCCGGGATAGGTCTATATCAGCTGGTCGTGTCGGTATCGTTTCTGTGCACGACCTTTGCCGTTTCGGGCGTGAGGTTTGCCGCGACGCGGCTTGTTTCCGAAGAGATCGGGCGCGAGCGCGAGCAGGGAATAAGCGGAGCGATGCGGCGCTGCTTTGTCTACAGCGCGCTGTTCGGGACTGCGGCGTTTTTCGTCCTGCGCAGCGGAGCGGAAATGATAGGCTTTTTGTGGATAGGCGATGCGCGCACCGTGCGCTCGCTGCGCATCATGGCGTATGCCATGCCGATGGTGTCGCTGTGCTCGGCCATGTCCGGCTATTTCACTGCCTGCGGCAGGGTGTGGAAGCCGACGGTGGTGCATTTTTTCGAGCAGATAATAACCATTGCGCTCGTCGCGCTTTTCCTTGCGCGCTCTCCGGCCGGGGATATCGAGAAGAACTGCTCCGCCGTTATGCTCGGAACGGTCTGCGGCGATGCGATATCGTTTGTCATGCTGCTGCTTTTTTACCTAACCGACCGCGGTCGTCATCCGGGCAACGGCAAAAACGATCTGCGGCTTACCTCGCGCATGCTGCGTATTGCGCTGCCGCTTGCGTTTTCGGCCTATGCGCGCTCGGCGCTGTCAACACTCGAGCATCTGCTCGTGCCGCGCGGACTTAAATCGGCAGGCTTTTCGGCCGATCGCGCTCTGTCAGGCTACGGAACGATACAGGGCATGGTTATGCCGATAATATCGTTCCCGGCTTGCTTTCTCATGGCGCTCAGCGAGCTTATGATCCCTGAGCTTACCGAGGCACAGATGCGCGGCGAGCGCGCCGAGATATCGCGCACGGTGCGCAGCTTATTAAAAAAGGGCAGCGGCTATTCGCTTGCCGTTGCCCTTGCGATATTTATTTTTGCCGACAGGCTCGGCATTGCGGTCTATTCCTCGCCGGAGGCAGGGCATTTTCTGCGCCTGCTCGCGCCGCTTATTCCCATAATGTACACCGACATGCTATGCGACGGCTGCCTTAAAGGCTTGGGTCAGCAGATGTGGAATATGGGCATAAACGTGCTTGATGCGCTTTTAGGCGTACTGCTCGTGTGGAGAGTGCTTCCGGTGTATGCCCTGACGGGCTATATCTGCATCATTTACTTCAACGAATGCCTGAATTTTGCCCTGAGCATGCTGCGGCTCGGGAAGGTCATCCGTTCTTAGCCTTGCGCTCGGCAAGCTTTTTGTCGCCCTTGTGAAGCAGGGGAGATATGCGCTTGTAAAGCAGCATCGTCAGCACCGTTACTATAATGCCCTTTAAAAGGTTAAACGGAACGACGCAGAACAAAACGAGGGTGGATACACTGTTTATAGCCGAGTTTATGTCGCTGCCCATCTTGATTATCGCCTCAAGCGGCATGCCGAACAGTTCTGCGAAGGTCGGCAGCAGGTAAACCGCATTGAAAAGGCTTCCGAAAATCGTCATTACGAGCGTGCCGGCGATCATGCCGATAAGCGCGCCGCGCTTGCTCTTTTTCATGTGGTAGATGCACGATGCCGGAAGAACGAACGAGCAGCCGACGACGAAGTTTGCAAAGTCGCCGACAAAGGCGGTCGTCGTGCCCTTGAAAACGAGCTTAACGATGATCTTGAGAAGCTCCGCCACGACGCCGGACACCGGCCCGAGGTAGAACGTGCAGATCATAATGGGGATCTCGCTCAGGTCGATCTCGTAAAAGCTCGGCGCGAAGAACAGGGGGATCTCGATAAACATCAAAACGCCCGCCATTGCCGAAAAGATCGCCGTGTAAGCAAGAAAGTGTGTGCTGCCGAGCTTTTTGCGGTTTTTCATAACAAAGCGCTCAAACAGCAGCGCCAGCACGAACAGTGCCGCGAATACGCCGAGGCATTCGAGCACGAACGAAAGATTTTCACCTATCTGAGAGATAAGCTTTCCCATGGATATGTACCTCCGAAATTAAAAAATCACCCGAAAGAAAATATCTTTCAGGCGACGCAATAAATCAAAGCGCACATCTTCTACCATCCAGACTATACTGTCGGTACCGGAATCACACCGGTTCATGCCTTTCGGCTCGCGGACTTTACCGCCGGTCGGGAAATGCTCCCTGCCCTGAAGATATCCTATTCGGTTGTGCCCTCATTATAGCGCTGCTGCATAAAATGTCAATACCCTTTTGACATTTTTCTTTAGATGCCTTACAATGGAAAACGGTGATGTTATGGAACACGGAAAAAGCTGCTGCTTTTCGGGACACCGGCCGTCGAAGCTTCCATGGGGTTATGACGAGTCTGATCCGAGATGTGCTGAATTTAAAGAAAAGCTCGCCGCCGTTATCGGCGCGGTGTACGATTCCGGGATAAAGCATTTTATATGCGGCATGGCGCTCGGCTGCGATATGTACTGCGCCGAGGCCGTCATAAGACTCAAAAAAATGCATTCGGACGTTACTCTTCAGGCCGCCGTCCCATACAGAGGACAGGCGGACAGCTGGAACGAGTATAACCGCCTGCGATACGACCGCATCGTTGATAATTGCGACGAGGTGACTGTGCTTGCCGAGAGCTACAGCCCGGCATGCATGGCTATACGAAACCGCTTCATGGTAGATAATTCGAGCGTCCTTGTCGCCTGCTACGACGGCATGTCCGGCGGAACGTGGAACACCATCCGCTATGCGCAGAAAAAAGATATTGAAGTTATCCAGCTTCCCATAGAATGAAAAATGCACCCGTCGGGTGCATTTTTTATTTCGTCAGATATTCGTACAGATCATCGGCGTTTTCGGCGACGTACACCGCGCCCTCACGCTCAAGCTCGCCCGGCTCTGCGTAGCCGAAGCGAACTCCGATGCACTCAACGCCGCATTTCTTTGCACCGATAACGTCGTATTTCCTGTCGCCGACCATGATCGCCTCGTCGGGAGAAATGCCGAACTGCTCAAGCGCGTATTCTATGACCTCCCACTTCTGGCCGCGCTCGCCGTTGAATTCCGAGCCGCAGACGAGGTCAAAATCATCCTGCATACTGTACTTTTCGAGTATTTTCTGCGCAAAAACGCGCGGTTTGCTTGTCGCAACGGCAAGCTTGATGCCCTTTGCGTGCAGCTTGCCTGTAAGCTCATGCATTCCGGGAAATGGTGAGCACTCCTCCCAGCCGATCGGCGTGTAGCGCTCCCGGTAAAATTCCACCGCCCGATGCGCAGTCTCCTCATCCATACCGTAGCGCTGAGAAAACATCTCGTCGAGCGGAGGGCCGGCAAAGCACATAAGCTCGCTCGTTTCCGCATGTATCCCCATCTTGCCAAGCGCGTACTGAACGCTCTTGGTTATACCCTCGGCAGAGTCAAAAACAGTGCCGTCAAAATCAAATAAAACATAGTTTTTCATTTCTGCGCCTCCCGAAACGATCAGATGACGACACAGTCTATCATCAAATTTGTCCGTCTGTCAACCCGCAGGAGAATAATTGTGAAAATGCCGGCGGCGCACTTGATAAACCGAGCATATTTTGTTATTATAATCTATTATAAATAAAAATTATATTGAAGCAGTGTTTGCAGATGAATTACATTAAATGGAAAATTGAAGAATGTCCGACAGATAAGCTGAAAATGTTTACTGCTGCCGGCTATCCGCCGCTGCTTGCGGCGATGCTCGGCGCGCGTGGGATCGGCAGCGTTGAGGAAGCCGAAAGCTTCCTTGCCGGCCGCGCAGAGCTTTTGCGCGACCCGATGCTGCTCAAGGATATGGACAAGGCGGTCGAGCGCATAAAAAGCGCCATCTCGAAGCACGAGACGGTCGCCGTTTACGGCGATTACGACGTTGACGGCATAACATCGACCTGCCTGCTGACCGATTGGCTGCGCAGCTGCGGCCTCGAATGCTATCCTTATATCCCCGACCGCATCGGCGAGGGCTATGGGCTTAATAACGCCGCGATCGATAGCCTGCACAAGAAGGGCGTGAGCCTTATCATCAGCGTTGACTGCGGCATAACGGCAGCCGAGGAGGCAAAGCATGCGCGCATGATCGGAGTCGATCTGATCATCACCGACCACCACGAGTGCCGCGAGCAGACGATACCCGACGCGATAGCTGTCATTGACCCGAAGCAGGACGACTGCCGATATCCGAACAAGGATCTTGCCGGAGTGGGTGTTGCGCTCAAGCTCGTGTGTGCGGTCGAGGGCAAAAACGAGCCGATAGTCGAGCGCTATGCGGATCTTGCGGCCATCGGTACGGTTGCGGACGTTGTTCCGCTTACGGGTGAGAACCGGTATATTGTCCGCCGCGGCCTTGATCTGCTCGGCAACCCCTCGCGCCCCGGCCTTGAAGCGCTGCTGCGCGAGTCCGGCGCGTCGGAAAAGAAAATTTCATCCTCGACGATAGGCTTTTCGCTCGCGCCGCGCCTGAATGCGGCAGGCCGCCTCGGCGAGGTGTCCATAGCAGGAAAGCTACTGATGACGCATGACAGTAAGGAGGCAAGCACCCTCGCCGGAGAGCTTTGCGAGCTCAACCGCCGCCGCCAGCATCTCGAAACCGAGATATGGGACGATGCCTCCGGCATGATGGACGGGAAAACGCCGTCAACGCCCATAGTTCTCGCGAGCGAAAAGTGGCATCAGGGGGTTATCGGCATTGCGGCCTCCAAGCTTGCCGAGCAGTATTCAAAGCCGACGATCATGATCTGCCTCGATGGCGACAAGGGCAAGGGCTCGTGCCGCAGCTACGGCGGATTTAACCTCTTTGATGCGTTGTCGGCGTGCTCGGAATATCTCGAGGGCTTCGGCGGACACGCGCTCGCGGCCGGGCTTAACATCAAGCGCGATAAGCTCAGACAGTTCTGCCGTGCGTTCAGCGAGTATTACGAAAACAACAAGCCCACGGAGCTTCCGACGCTGAGCTGCGATATCTGCGTAACAGACCCCGGAGTTCTTGACATGAAGGGCGTGGACGCGCTCTCGCGCCTTGAGCCATACGGAAGCGGAAACCCGAAGCCTACGCTGTGCATCCTCGGCGCAAGGCTCGATAAGGTAACGCCGATCGGCGGCGGAAAGCACCTGCGCCTTTCGGTAAGCTACAAGGGCGCGGAGTTTGAGTGCGTTTTCTTCTCACACTCGGAGGCCGATCTCGACCTCAAGGCCGGCGACAAGGTGGATATTGCATTCACTCCGCAGATAAACGAATTTCGCCTGCGGCGCAGCGTTCAGCTTCAGATAACGGCGATGCGCCTGCATGATCCTAAGCCGCTGTGCGGCATGATACTCGAGGACGAGCTACCCGTGACGGAGGCGTCATCCTATTGCCCGGATCGCAGCGCCTTTGTGAAGGCGTGGCGCAGACTTCAGGCGCTGGGCGGCTCGGTCGCGGCCGACCTTGACGGCGTTATACGCCAATGTCCGCACGGAATAGAGCCGGAGCGGTTCTGCATATGCCTGATGGTGCTGTGCGAGCTGGGACTGCTGAAAACGGTGAAGCCCGGTTCGGTGTTCGGCGCAAAGATGGTGTCGGGCAGCGCAAAGGTCAATCTTGAAAGCTCTGAGCTTATAAAACGCTTGAAAGCGAGACGGTCATAATGGCAGAAACAGAAAACAGAAAACTTGATCCCGACGAGATGTTTGCCGCGCTCAGCAAAAAAATATCCGACAGCGGCATGGATATGGACATGGGCAGAATAGAAGCGGCATACAACATGGCAAAGCTAGCCCATTCCGGGCAGCTTCGCAAGGACGGCTCTCCCTATGTCACCCATTGCGTCGCGGCGGCGGATATAGCGGCCGATATGGGGCTTGACGAGGACTCGATAGTTGCTGCGCTGCTGCACGATGTTATTGAGGATACGGATCTTACCCACAGCGACATTGCAAAGCAGTTCGGCGAGCCGGTGGCCAACATCGTTGAGGGCGTCACGAAGCTCACGCGTGTGCAGTACACCAGCAAGGAAGACGAGCAGATGGAAAATCTGCGCAAGATGCTCATGGCAATGGCCAAGGACATCCGCGTCATTCTCATAAAGATCGCCGACCGTCTGCACAATATGCGCACCATGGCGTATCAGACAGAGGAAAAGCAGCGTCAGAAGTCGCTTGAAACGATGGAGATATACGCCCCCATCGCGCACCGCCTCGGTATGCAGAGAGCCAAGTGGGAGCTTGAGGATCTGGCACTTATGTACCTCGACCCGGCTGGCTATAAGGAGATAACCGACACGCTCAACGACCGCATGGATACGCTAAAAACCTTCATGTCAAACGTTGAGATGAAGATAAAAAAGCGCCTTGCCGACGAGGGGCTTCAGGTCACGGTTTACAGCCGTATAAAGCACATTTACAGCATCTATCGCAAAATGTACGCGCAAAAGCTCGATATCAATGGTATATTTGACCTGTGTGCGTTCCGCGTTATAGTCGATACGATACCCGACTGCTATAATGTGCTGGGCATAATCCACGATATGTTCAAGCCAGTTCCGGGCAGATTCAAGGACTATATCTCGACCCCGAAGCCGAACATGTATCAGAGCGTTCACACTACTGTCATCGGCTCCGAGGGCATACCGTTTGAGGTGCAGATACGCACATGGGAAATGCACCGCACCGCAGAATACGGCATTGCCGCGCACTGGAAGTATAAAATAGGCTCGGCTGCCGAAACCGTCGTCAAGGACGGCGACGAGGAGAAATTCGCGTGGGTAAGGCGACTGCTGGAAAGTCAGCAGGAATCCGACGCAACGGACTTCTTCCACAATCTGAAGATCGACATGTTCGCCGACGAGGTGTTCGTGTTCTCACCAAAGGGCGACGTTATAAATCTTCCGGCCGGTGCAACGCCCATAGACTTTGCTTACAGCATCCATTCCGCAGTCGGCAACAGCATGATCGGAGCGTCCGTAAACGGCAGGATCGTTAACTTCGACTATGTGCTGCAAAACGGCGATATCGTCGAGGTCAGAACCTCGAAAAACGCCGCCGGGCCGAGCCGCGACTGGCTCAATATCGCAAAAAGCGGCTCTGCGCGCACGAAGATAAAGCAATGGTTCAAAAAGGAGCGCCGCGAGGAGAATATCGAGCGCGGTCGCGCAATGTTCGAGTCCGAGCTTAAAAACAAGGGCCTGCGCATGGACGATATCACCGACGAGGAGGTCCTGCCTCAGCTGCTGAAAAAGGTCTCGTACACGAGCCTTGACGAGATGTACGCCGCCATAGGCTACGGCGGTATGGCGGCAACGAGAGCTGTAAACCGTATGAAGGACGAGCTTGCGCGCCTGCACCATGCAAGCGGCAAAAAGACCGTTCTCGAGAAGGTCACCGAGGCCGCCGAGCGCCGCGAGCAGCAGGCGCAGAAAAAGGTCAAGCCCGTGCACGGCGTTCTGGTCGAGGGGCTGGATAACTGCCTCATAAAATTCTCGCGCTGCTGCACTCCGATACCCGGCGACGATATAGTCGGCTATATAACGCGCGGCCAGGGCGTTTCCATCCACCGCACCGACTGCGCAAACTATGCCCGGCGCGAATTTAAGCCCGAGGATATCGGCCGCTGGATAAACGTCAGCTGGGCCGATGAGATAAAAGAAAGCTACGCAACGGCGATAACCGTCGTCTCGCGCGAGCGCAACGGACTTATCATGGATATTGCCAGTATATTCAATACGCTCAACACCAAGGTGCGCACGATAAACGCGCGCGATACGGGCGATAAGTCCATAGTCAATATAACGCTTGAAACCTCCGGCATCGACGAGCTGCGCGCGGTAGTCAACCGTATAAGCGCGCTGCCCGGTGTCGTTGAGGTTAACAGAAACGGAGGTAAACGATGAGAGCCGTAGTAACTAGGGTGGACAGTGCGTCCGTCGCGATAAGCGGAAAGGTCAAAAGCAGCATCGGCAAGGGCTTTCTTATCCTGCTCGGAGTTCACGAGGACGACGAGGAAAAGGAAGCGCTGAAGATCGCCGACAAGATCTGCGGCCTCAGAATATTTGAGGACGAGGCAGGGAAGATGAACGTAAATCCTGCCGATGCAGGCGCTCAGCTGCTTATAATCAGCCAGTTCACACTTTTTGCCGACTGCAAATCGCGTCGTCCCGGCTTTTCCAAGGCCGCGCGCCCCGAAAAAGCCATACCGCTTTACGAAAAGGTCATAGCCGAGTGCCGCAGCCGCGGCTTCGAGGTCGGAACCGGCGAGTTCGGCGCGGAAATGAAGGTCGAATCGATAAACGACGGACCTGTCACCATTATTCTTGACACAAGGGAGCTTTGAAAATGAATATTAAAACTCTGCCCGTAGGGCAGCTTGAAACAAACTGCTATGTCGTCATAAACGAGGATACCCTCGAGTGCGTCGTGATAGACCCGGGCGACGAGAGCAACACCATCATGGACTATATAGAGTCGAATAATTTAAAATGTAAGGCGATCATGCTCACTCACGGCCATTTTGACCATGTCGGAGCCGTCAACGCCGTCGCCGAGCAGACAGGCTGCCCGGTGTATATAAATAAGCGCGACGAGGGCTATAAGGTCGGCATGAGCGGCATGATGTTCAAACTCCCCGAGGGCGGCAAATACTATGACGACGGCGACGTTATCACCGAGGCCGGCCTTGAGTTCAAGGTTATCGCAACTCCGGGACACACCCCCGGCGGCGTGAGCCTTATCTGCGAAAACGCACTTTTCACGGGCGATACGCTGTTCCGTGGGAGCTGCGGCAGAACGGATCTTCCCGGCGGCGATACCGAAACGGAGCTGAGATCGGTCAAAAAGCTCTGCATGCTGCCCGGCGACTACGAGGTATATCCCGGCCATATGGACAGCTCAACGCTCGAACGTGAACGCCGCTTCAATCACTACTGCCGCGAGGCGATGGCAAATTTCTGAGCTTATAACCGGAGAACCTAATGTTTGAAGACATACTCAAAACGCTCGTTACGGCGATGCTGCCGATACTTGAGATTCGAGGTGCGATCCCCGTCGGCGTTGCGGCCGGAATGGATCCGTGGACGGCATTTGCAATAGGCTTTGTGGGCAATATGCTGCCTGTGCCGTTTCTGATCCTGCTTGCCCGAAAAGTGATAGAGTGGATGAAAAAGCACCATATTCTCGATAAGCTGACGACCTTTGTAGAGCGCAAGGGAAAGGAAAAGGCCAAAACCGTTCAGGCATACAGCTTCTGGGGGCTTTTTATACTCGTTGCTATACCTCTGCCCGGAACCGGCGCATGGACGGGCGCGCTTGTCGCCTCGCTGCTTGATATGCGCCTTAAAAGGGCGCTGCCTGCCATCGGCATGGGCGTTGCTGTTGCCGGACTTATAGTTCTGGTGCTCACATACGGCGTTATCCACATCGGAACACTGGTGTGATAAGTATTCACTTGCACGCATAATAACTGCATAAGAATAATTATTCAAAATCCCTGCAAAATTCGTGAATTTTGCAGGGATTTATGCATATTTGCCGCCGATTGTTCGATTTATACAAGCGAGGGCGGCTAAGAAACGATAATTTGTTCAAAATAACGAGCAAATTTTTATTCAAAACTATTGCATAATTGTGAATAAAAATGTATAATAGCCACTGTCAATGAATAAAAAACCTAACAGAAAGGCGACAAGGTGGAAAACATGCATAAGGCAAAGACAAACAACAATTTCACGAAATTCATTTCCATGCTGCTTGTTGTGCTGATGCTCGTGTCGATCGTTCCGATCACGGCCTCGGCGGACCCGGCAAGCGCAAGCTTTGAAAATGTATCCGGTGAAGGCAAAGATATAATATCTCTTGCGGAAGGACGCGAATACAAAGTAAGCATCCCAATCAGCGCAGACGTTGACCCGTCCACGATAACATGGACGATGGTCAAGGACAGCTCCAAGAGCTATGTCAGCAAGGAGCTCTTCCCGAACCAGACCGAAGGCGGCGCGCTGAGCACCTGGATCTGCGACGACGGCAAGACCCCGTTCTTCAACGAAGTCAAGACCAGCGTTTCGGATTCAAACGGCCAGAAGACCCTCGTTGCCGAGTTCAGCACCAACGACTTCTTCTATGGCTACGACTGGTGGACGGGCGAGACCTACGCCGATAACAGCGCTCCCCACGATGAAGGCGGCGCTTACCTCGATTCCTGCGGCTACTTCAATCTCACCGCGACCGACACACAGGGCAACGTTATCGGCTCTGTTCCCGTGAAGATCGCTCCCTACGACAGCTTCCACACGATGGACGAGATCTACACCGAGCTTGATGAGATGGTAGCAGCTGCAAAGGATTCCGGTGTCTTTGTGCAGAAGTATTCCATGGGCAAGTCCTCGGGCGATATCTATGACGCGCTCGACATGCCCTACCTCATTGTCGCAAAAGATCAGGCAACCGTGACCAAGTGGCTCGAGTTCACCCAGAAGGCGGAAACTCAGCCCGATCAGGTGCTTGCGGATATAAAGACCGGCAAGTATGACGATATAAAGGTTCCTGTGATGTTCTCCAACATCCACGCGAACGAAGTCGCGGCGACCGACGGCATCATGGAATTTGCATGGATGCTCGTTAAAGCCGCAGCCGGCGACGGCAAGCTCAGCTACAATAACCTCACCGGCTTCACTGCCGAGGGCCAGACCGAATTTGAAAGCGAGAAGGCCGCAAACAAAATGGCCGTTCCCGACCTTGTCAAGGACAGCGCGACCTACCTCGGTTGGCTGACCGACGAAAACAGCGGTTCCGGCGTTGTTGACCTCGATAAGTACTACACTCAGGAGACCGTCAACACCACTATCGACGAGCTGCTCGACGGAGTGTTCTTCATCCTCGTTCCCGAGGAAAACGTCGAAGGACGTACCTACATCACCCGTGAAGCCTCCAACGGCTACGACCTCAACCGCGATAACTCCTTCCAGACCACTGAGGAAACTCAGAACATGCAGAAGCTTATCGCAACCTTTAACCCCGTATCCCTCACCGAGTTCCACGGCCGCGTCTCCGCGTTCCAGTGCGAGCCCTGCGATCCTCCTCACGAGCCGAACTTTGAGTACGACCTGCTGGCAGATCACCTGATCGCAGGCGGCGAGGCTCTCGGCATTGCAGCCGTTGCAAATAACGATACCTACAACAGCTACGTCATCCCCCAGCGCGACTACCTCACAGATAACGGCGACGGCACCACCTACTGGGCCGATCCATGGGACGATATGTCCACCTCTTACACTCCGCAGTTTGCAATGCTCCAGGGCACCGTTGCTTACACCGTTGAGCTTCCCGGCTACAACGACGCAGGCGCTCAGCTCGTTCAGTACGGCTGCCTCGGCCAGGCAAACTACATAGCAGACGAAAAGCTCGGCTACCTCGAGTCTCAGACCGAGATTTTCAGCCGCGGCGTAAACAACGCAAACTCCGATGCATACGACCTCGTAGGTCAGTGGCTGTGCGACCAGAATGATGTCGAAGGCGCCGAATCCGATCTGTTCCGTCCCGAGTATGACGGCGAAGGCGAAAACGGCAACTTCTACCCCGAGTGCTACATCATTCCTCTCGACGGCGTTAACCAGACCAACCTCCAGGCGGCCGGCGACATGATGGAATGGCTCTCCCGCAACGATGTTAAGGTCCTTGTGACCGATAAGGAATTCACCTACGACGGCGTTACCTATCCTGCCGGAACGATGATCGTTTCGATGTATCAGGCAAAGCGCTCCGTTGCAAACGGCGTGCTGTACGACGGCACCCTCATAACGAGCTGGACCGTTCTCTATTCCGAAGGCATCACTTCGTTTAACGAGACCCGTGGCTTTGACATGGTCACCGTCACCGAGCCTGCCGCATACAAGACCATCAAGGCAGCCTGCGGCGACTGGATGGATCACGACGATTGCCTCAGCTACATTGCAAATAAGCTCGGCTCTTACTTCACCGGCAAAACCGGCGAGTACGTCGTCATCTCCAACGCATCCGAAGATTCTACCGCAGCAGTCAACGCACTGCTCAAGGCAGGCAAGTCCGTCGGCATGGTAACCGACAGTGAAAGCGATTTCTACGGCGACTTCGTTTGCAGCTATGCAGATTGGCAGACCGTTTCCGCAGAGTATGTCCTCAGCGGCACCGGCCTTGCAAAGGCTGATGTTCCTGCGGCAAAGACCATCACCAAGGCTCCCAAGGTGTACATCACCGGCGAGGTCGGCGCAGATGACGCAGGCTTCAAGTGGACCAGCCGCATCAACTGGAGCCACGGCAACTGGAACTACGACCGCGTAGCTCTCGAACTCATGGGCTTTGAGACCACCAGCGATCCTGCACAGGCAGACCTCATCATGGGCGCAAGCGCACTCAATGATACGGCAAAGGCGCAGGTTCTTGCAGGCACTCCCTACATCGGCTACGGTTCCACCGCAGCTTCGACACGCAATAACATCTTCGGCTCTGCTCTTACCCGCAGCTCGGCTGACGGCATGGACTGCCTCGGCTATGTAACTTACCCGAGCACCACGCTCGTCAACGCATCCTACGTCATGGATAACGACGATGTCCTCTACGGCTACGGCGTCGGCTACTTCTCCAAGGTTCCCGAGGGCGCTCAGGTGCTCGTCAAGATGGACGGCAGCAAGACCCCGACCGAGGGCTTCATCAAGATGATCGACGCAGATCAGACCGCAGCGGCAAAGTCCTACCTCGACGGTTCTGTCCAGGCAATTTCCTACCAGGGCAAGCTCACCGCAGATGCACAGAACGAGATAAACGTTGTCTACTTTGCAAACAGCCTCACTCACAAGGTGCACCAGCGCGATGAGTACGCATTCATCAGCAACTTCGCATTCTCCAATCTCCTCGGCGACGACTTCATCGCAGCCGGCGATGACGGCAGCGAGCTTCCGTTCAAGGATGTTAAGGCCGGCGCATGGTACGAGGACAGCGTCAAGTACGTTTACGAGAACAAGCTGATGCTCGGTACCACCGACGATACCTTCACTCCCGACGGCACCATGACCCGTGCAATGTTCGCAACCGTTCTCTACCGCATGGCAGGCAGCCCCTCCGTCGAGGGCCTGAGCGTAAGCTTCAAGGACGTCCCGGAAGGCTACTGGGCATACGACGCAATAGCATGGGCGCTCAACAAGGGCGTAGTCAACGGCTTCAGCGCAGACGAGTTCAAGCCCAAGCAGGCAATAACCCGTGAGCAGCTTGTTGCAATGCTCTATCGCTACTCCGGCAATCCCGAGGTCAGCGGCGAGCTGAGCTTCACCGATGCAGCAGCTGTCTGCGATTGGGTGGTCAACCCCATCCTCTGGGCATGCCAGAACAAGGTGGTTCAGGGCTACACCGACGGCAGCTTTGCTCCGGATAAGACGGCAAGCCGTGCCGAGATGGCAGCAATAATCCAGCGCTTCTGCGCTATCTGATAAACCTCAAACCTCTCAAAATAATCTCAAAAAGCAAACGGCAAGGTCAATTGACCTTGCCGCTTGCTTTATAAAGATTGATTATTTAAATCGCTGCTTTGCGGAAAATTCGCGGACGACGATTTTTTCAACGCTCGTTGAGTTGACGACCGCCTCGGGGCAGCCCATCTCGTCAAAACCGCAGTGGCGGCATAAAAGCGTCAAAGCTTTTACGGCTTCCTCGCCAGTCACGGTGCTTATCTCGCCGTAGCCTATGAAGCTTTTGTAATCGGCGGTCTGCGAGCCCTGCTCAAGCTCGACAAAGCCCGAGCACACATCGGCCTCAACGCACACGCGGCTGCTTTTTGCCGCAAGAGTGTGCCGCCTGCCGACCTTTGCGCCGTGAACATAGAACGTAAACTCGCCGTTTTCGGCCTCGAAGCCGAAGGAGAGCGGCACGATGTAGGCCTCGTTGCCGTCAACAAAGCCGAGACGGATCGTATCGCAGCTGTCGATAAGCGCTTTTATCTCGTCGAAATCCGTTATCGCGCGGTTTGCTTTTCTCATCAAAACAGATACACCCTCATTTCATACGGCCTTGTTGTAAAGCCGTTTGATATAACAAAATTGTTGTCGTAGTTTCCGAAAACCTGCTTGGTTTCGTCAAGGGTTATGCCATCGGGAGCGTCAAAGCGAACGCATTTTTCGGAATATGAGCAGATGACAAGCAGCTTCTTGCCGGCAAGGTTGCGCTCGTAGACGTAAAGCTCCTTGCTCTTGGGCATGTGCTCAACATAGTCGCCGTATATGACGACGGGATTATCGCGCCTGAATTGCAGCGCGTCGCGGTAGAAGTTTAATATGCTGTCTGGATCGTCAAGCTGGCTTTCAACGTTTATGTCCTTGTAGTTGGAGTTTACGACAAACCAGGGCTTGCCGCTTGTAAATCCTGCGTTGGGAGCGCCGGACCACTGCATGCAGGTTCTCGCGTTATCGCGCGAGGCCTTCTGCGCAAGCTTGAGCACAGTCTCCTTTGAAAGACCGAGCGAGCGCGCTATGCGAGCGTTGTTTTTGACCATGATATCCTTGTAATCGTCAAGGCTCGGAAGAGGCGTGTTTATCATGCCGATCTCCTGCCCCTGATATACAAAGGGCGTGCCGCGCTGGAAAAGATAGCTTGCGGCAATGCTCTTGCCGCTTTCAACGCGGTATTTTTCGCTGCCGTAGCGGCTTATGATGCGCGGATGGTCGTGGTTTTCCATGTAAAGCGCGTTCCAGCCCTTGCCGTACATCTTTGTCTGCCACTTGGTGAAGGCCTTTTTGAGCTTTATAAGGTCAAACGGACGCTGGAGAAAGTCGGTGATGAAGCAGTCAGCCTCCATGTGGGCAAAGTTTATCATCATATCGAGCACCTTATCCTTGCCCTCGCGCACATAGCTCAGCGCGACCTCCGGCTCCATGCGCGGCCCCTCGCCGACGGTGAAGCAGTCGTAAAAATCAAGCACGTCGCGCTTGAACTCGGCAAGATAGTCGTGGACCTTCGGCAGATTGGTGTAGTACTGCATGCCCGTTGCCGCCGGGAGCTTTATCTTTGCGCTCGGCAGACCGTCGGCCTTGGCGATGTAGGTTATAACGTCCTCGCGGAAGCCGTCCACGCCCATGTCGAGCCAGAAGCGCATTATATCCTTGACCTCTTCGCGCACCTTGGGGTTTGACATGTTAAGATCCGGCTGTTTTTTGGAGAATATGTGCATATACCATTCGTCGGTGGCCTTGTCATACTCCCATGCTCTGCCCTCGAACAGACTGTCCCAGTTGTTCGGGGGGCGCTTTTTGCCCTTTCCGGGGCGCCAGTAGTAATAGTCGCGGTAGGGATTGTTTTTGCTCTTGCGGCTTTCCTTGAACCACTCGTGTTCGTCGGAAGAGTGGTTGACGACAAGATCCATGAAAACACGCATGCCGCGCTCATGCGCTCCGTCGAGCACCTGCTTGAATACCTCAAGGTTGCCGAAATGGGGGTGAATGTTTTTGTAGTCGGATATATCGTAGCCGTAGTCTGCGTTTGGCGAGGGGTACAGAGGCGAGAACCATATGCCGTCAACGTTCAGCGAGGCAATGTAATCGAGCTTCGACAGAACACCCCACAGGTCGCCAATGCCGTCGCCGTTGCCGTCGCAGAAGCTGCGGCACCATATCTGATACACCGCCATTTCCTTATACCAGCATTTCTTTTCCATGTCGTTTCTCCAAATCAAAATATATTTGAAATAATTTTATCACATGATATTTGCCGTTGCAATCGAATAATTTTTTCACGCCGTTCGGGAGAGAATAATTGATAGCATATTGACAAGGCGGCGCACATATTGTACTATTTACGCGAAAATGCCGTGCATGACGCGGTATAAACTTAAAGCGCCGCACCCGACAGGATCGGGGCGACAGCAGGAGGTATAAAAATGAATAATGGCAAACAAAAGGGCAATACCCGGCGCATGACGGGGCTTGCGATCTTCACCGCGATCATCGTTGTGCTTCAGGTACTTTGCACGTTCGTGCGTTTCGGCCCGTTTTCGATAACGCTGGCACTTGCGCCGATAATCATCGCAACGGCGATCTACGGCAAGGGTGCAGGCGCGTATCTCGGCGGCGTATTCGGCCTTGTTGTTCTCATAACCGGCCTTCTCGGATGGGACGGCGGCACGGTCATGCTGCTTATGAGCATAAACCCTGTTGCGTGCATACTCATCTGCATTGTCAAGGGCGCTGCGGCAGGCTTCGTTGCAGGCCTGTGCTATGAGGCGATAGCAAAGAAAAACGACAAGACTGCGGTCATCGTGTCCGGCATTGTTTGCCCCGTTGTGAATACCGGGCTGTTCGTTTTGGGCATGCTGGTATTTTTCTTTGACACGATAAGCGGCTGGGCCGGCGGACAGAACATGCTTCTGTATATAATCGTCGGACTGACGGGCGTTAACTTCCTCGTGGAGCTTGGCGTGAACGTTTTGCTTGCCGCCGGAATCGAGCGCATCATCCGCGCCGGCAAAAAAATGCATTGAGGTATTGATCCATGATATTGACGATAGATGTCGGAAATACAAACGTTGTTCTCGGCTGTGTTGAGGACGGCGTTGTCGTCAGCCGCAGCCGCCTTGCGACCAACACGAGCGACCTGCCCAACGACTATGCGATGAAAATGCGCCAGAGCTTTGCGTTTGACAGCATAGATTACCATGAGTTTGAGGGGGCAATACTGTCCTCTGTCGTTCCGCAGGTAAATCGCGCTATACGCTCGGCCGTGCGCAAGCTCACGGGGCTTGAGTGCATCATAGTCGGAGCCGGCATAAAAACCGGCGTCAATGTGAAGATCGACGATCCGGGCACGCTCGCAGGCGACCTGATAACCGGCACGGTCGGCGCATTGTCGATGTATAAGCCCCCGATCATCATCGTCGATATGGGAACGGCAACGACCATCGTTGCCGTGGATAAGGACGGTGCGTATATAGGCGGCGCGATCGTTCCGGGCGTGAACCTCTCGTTCGAGGCACTCTCGCAGGGGACGAGCCTGCTGCCGAACATATCCATCGAAGCACCGAGAAAATGCATTGCCACAAACACCGTTGACAGCATGAAGTCCGGCGCCGTGTTCGGAACGGCCGCAATGATTGACGGCATGATAGAGCGCATGGAGGCCGAGCTTGGCCAGCCTGCAACGGTCATCGCTACCGGCGGCCTGTCCGGCGGCATCATCCCCTATTGCAAGCACGAGATCAAGCATGAGCCGGATCTTCTGCTCAAGGGCCTTGCGATACTGTATCAGAAAAACGCAAAGCCGAAAAAACAGAACAGATAATCAAAAATCCTCCGATTTTCGGAGGATTTTTCATTATTCGTCAAGCATTATGTCGAGAATTTCTTCATCGGTCTCGCGCATGCCTTCGCGCGCAAGCTGGCCGACCGATTCAATGGTCTTTTCAACGTCGTTTTTGAGTATTCCGTCGCCGCCGTGCAGAGCCTTGCCCTTTTCGTAGAGGTCAAAGCCCAGAAGCCCGGCCTCGACGGCAGAGGCAATTTTCGTTGCGCACGAGGGCTTCGCTCCATCACAAACCGTGCCGGATATCATGCCGAGCGTATTTGTTATCGTTGCGGAAACGGCCTCGTATGTGCCCTCTAAAAGCCAGGCTACGCCGGCCGCGGCTCCGCAGCCTGCCGAAACCGCGCCGCAGAAGGCACTGAGCCTGCCGATGGGCGTTTTCTGATGTATGGTTATGAGGTTTGAAACGCAAAGCGCGCGCAGAAGCTGCTCGTGGCTTGCGTGCATATCGAGCGCATACACGATGACCGGCAGGGAAGCGGTCATGCCCTGGTTTCCGCTGCCGGATACGATGACGACCGGCAGCTCGCAGCCGCTCATTCTGGCATCCGAGCCTGCCGCGGCCTGCGCGCGTGCGCGCACACGCACATCGTCGCCGCGCGTTTCAAGAAGCGTTTTGCCTATCGATGCGCCGTAGTTTCCGCGAAGCCCCTCCTCGCTTATGGCAAGATTATATTCTATCTGCCGCTCGAGCATATCCCGAACATCGTCAATACAAACCGACTCGGCAAAGTCGAGAATGTCGTGAACATTCAGCACGCTGCGATCGGTCTCGCTGCCTGCCACCGCGCTTTCGTCCTTCTTGAGCAGCACCTGCCCGTTTTTCTCGATGAGCACAATGTTCGTGTGATAGTCGCATATGCGCAGGCGCACGCTGTCGGTGCCCTTGTACATGTGCAGGTCAATGTCCAGCAGCTTTCCGCTTTCGGATTTCATGACGGTCATCTGGCATTCGTCCATGAATTTGCCGATCTGCGGTATCTCCTCGGGCTTTACAAACGACAAGACCTCAAGCTGCTTATCGGCATCGCCCACGACCGTTCCTGCCGCGACGGCAGCCGCAATGCCCTTCAGACCGCCTGTGTTGGGAACGACAACGCTTTTAACGTTCTTTATGATGTTGCCGCTTATGACGATGTCGATCTTATCCGGCATTGCGCCGAGGGTCTGCCTTGCCTTTGCCGCGGCATAGGCCATGGCGATAGGCTCGGTGCAGCCCATTGCAGGCAAAAGTTCTTCACGCAAAATTTGCAGATATTGCGAATACTTAATATCGCTACGTTCCATTCTTCATCCCTCCGGATAAATTTCTCCGCTGCCAGTATAACATCAAAATCCAAAATTGCATAGAGTTTTCAATGGCTTGTGAACATCTTGTCGAAAAAAGCTTGAAATAGTATATAACTGTGTGGTATACTGCTCACACAGTTAAGAGAGCGACTGACAAACAAATTGGGGATGTTTTTCTTGATAGGTTTTTATAATTACACGGTGTGGCTGACGTTTATCGGAATGCTGTCATCCGTTGTCGGCATGGGCTTTGCCGTTCAGGGCAAGATAATCGCCGCTGTCATATGCCTTATGTTCTCCGGCTTCTGCGATATGTTCGACGGTATCGTTGCCAGGACGAAGAAGGACCGCACGGATGAGGAAAAGCGTTTTGGCATCCAGCTCGACTCGCTCAGCGATATAGTCTGCTTCGGCGTTCTGCCGTTTGTCATCGGCGTGTCGGTCGGCGCAAGGGAGTGGTGGCAGATAGCCATCATGGCGCTGTTTGCACTTGCTGGGCTTATAAGGCTTGCGTATTATAACGTCACCGAGGAGACCCGTCAGCAGCAGACAGACGAAAAGCGCAAGCACTATCTCGGCGTTCCGATAACCTCATCGGCGCTGACGGTTCCGCTGCTTTTCTGCTTCAGAGGATTGCTTGCAGGCGCGTTTCCGATAGCGTATACGCTGCTTCTGCTGGTCAACGGCGCGCTGTTTGTCGTGCCTGTCCAGGTCAAAAAGCCCAGCAAGACAGGCCTTGCCGTTATGCTCGTTATAGGCATCGTCTGCACGGCGCTGATACTCATTTGCAGATAAATTTGATATGTATGACAAAAAGCCGCGTTCATCCGAACGCGGCTTTTCGCTGTGTATTTATTATCTGACGGCAGGCTCGAAGGCTTCCTTGCCGTGGTTGCAGATCGGGCAGACGTAATCGTCGGGCAGCTCGCCGTCGCACTCGACGAAGTGGTCGCATACGGTGCAGACATAGCCCTTGACAGGCTGCTTGACCTCGGGAACGATGTGTTCGAAGTCCTCCTTGCCGTGCTTGCACAGGGGGCATACAAAGTCGTCGGGCAGCTCGCTTCCCTCGTGGAAGTAGCCGCAGACCTTGCAGACGTAGCCCTCGCCCTGTGCCGGAGCGGGATTCTTTTTGGGCTTGATGTGAGCATGGTAATATCCGTAGGTGCAGCTGGGAGCGCCGGACAGAACCTTTGCCTCAACAACGTTTGCAACGTAGAGCACCTGAGTTTCAACGTCAACGACATCGACTATCTCGCAGGAGAGAACGGCGTTGGTGTACTTCGTGACATAGGCAATGCCGTTTGTCATGCGGTCAAGGTCGGAAAAGTCTGCAAACTTGTCAACATCGCGTCCGCTCTGGAAGCCGAAGTGCTGGAACAGACTGTAGGGAGCGTCCTCGGTGAGGATGGAGATGTTGAATTTTCCTGCCTTTGCGACCATGTCGCAGGTGTTGTTCTTTTTGATGACGGAGATGGTGATCTTCTTGGGATCGCCTGCCGCGACCTGACCTGCGGTGTTTATGACGCAGCCGTAGTCCTTGCCGTCAACGTTCGTGGTGAGGATCTCAACGCCGTAGCTGAACTTGTTGAATGCTCCGTTGTCAACCTCCAGTGCCTGACCGATAGGCTCTGCCGGAGCTTCAAACACGGGAAGCACTGGGCGGATATCCGCGGCGATGGCGTCGGCAAGCGCGTCAAGCTCGGCAAGCTGAGCCTCGGTGACGTCGGACTTGAGCGAGATCGTTTCGCCGATAAATTCGGTGCCGCGCAGCTTTGAAAGCTGATCCTTCATCAGCTTGCCACTGGTTGCGGCCCACGAGCCGTTTTCCAGAACGGCGATCTTGCGGCCCTGAAGATTGTGGTTTACTATGTCGTGAACGAGGTTTTCCATCGTGACGAATATTCCGGCGTTGTAGGTCGTTGACGCAAACACAAGGTGGCTGTATCTGAACGCATCGGAAACGATATACGATGCCGGGGTCACGGAGGTGTCATAAACTTTGACCTTTAAGCCGCGCTCAACGAGCTTGCAGGCGAGAATGTTCACGGTGTTTTCCGTGTGGCCGTAGACCGAGGCGTAGGCGATCATAACGCCGTTTTCCTCGGGCGTGTAGGAGCTCCACTTGAGGTATTTTTCAAGAAAATCGCCGAAGTGGCTGCGCCATACAAAGCCGTGCAGGGGGCAGACGTAGTTAAGCTCAAGCCCGGCCGCCTTTTTCAGAACTGCCTGCACCTGCGCGCCGTACTTGCCGACGATGTTCGTGTAATAGCGTCTTGCCTCGTCAACGTAGTCTGCGAAGAAATCGACCTCGTCGTTGAACAGATGGCCGTTGAGCGCGCCGAAGGTGCCGAATGCGTCGGCGGAGAAAAGCATTTTGTCGGTCAGATCGTAGGTCATCATGACCTCGGGCCAGTGAACCATGGGCGCCATGACGAAGGTGAACTCGTGCTTGCCGGTGCTGAGCTTGTCGCCTTCGGCGACGATGTGGTATTTAAGCGTATCCGACAGGGTGAAGAACTGGCCGAGCATGGTCTTTATCTTCGCGTTGCAGACGATGGTGACCTCGGGGTGGCGCAGGGTAAGCTCCTCGATCGTTGCCGCATGATCCGGCTCCATGTGAGAGATCACAAGGTAATCGAGCTTTCTTCCGCCCAGAGCGTGGGCGAGGTTTTCAAAAAACGTGCGGCTGACGGCCTTGTCGACGGTGTCGAATAAAACGGTCTTTTCGTCATTGAGCAGATATGCGTTGTAGGAAACGCCGTCGGGAACGCCGTAAACGCCCTCAAAGCAGGCAAGACGGCGGTCATCCGCGCCGACCCAGGTCAGATCGGCAGTAACTTTTCTCGTGCAGTACATAGTAAACCTCCCAAATTTGCTTTTTATTTTCTATAACATAATATTATCCCGTTTTACAACAAAAAACTGTGGCATATACCACAATCGTGTGATATAATCATTCAAAAATCGTCTATAGAGGTGAATGAGCAATGGAGCTTCAGAATGTTGAACTTTTCAAGGACGTGACATGCGCGAGCATCGACGCAATGATGAGCTGCTTCAGACCCGAGGTGCGCAAGTTCAAAAAGGGCGATACCATACTTGTTTTCGAGCCGGAGGTAAAAAGCCTGTGCGTTCTGCTCTCGGGCAAGGCGCATCTTTACTGCGTGGACAGCGAGGGCGAATATACGCTGCTTGAAAACTACGTGGAAAACGATATCTTCGGCGAGGTGTTCACCATGCCGTACAGCGGCCTTGGCTACGTCGCGGAGGCCGATTCCGACTGCAGCGTCATGTTTTTCAAAATGAGCACGCTTTACGGAAGATGCCCAAATTCCTGCGAGCATCATACGAAGATAACCAAAAACCTTTTTGGCCTTTCGGCTAAAAAGGCGCAGATGATGGCCTTGCGTATCAACATGATAAGCAAAAAAACAGTCCGGCAGAAGCTTATAAGCTATTTTGAGTACCTTGCCGAGAAAACGGGCAGCACGAGCTTTGAAACGGAGCTGAGCCTGTCGCAGCTTGCAAACTATCTGTGCGTTGACAGGACAAGCCTGATGCGCGAGCTGCGCCTGATGCGCGAGGAGGGGCTCATAAGCTCCAGCGGAAGAAAGATAAATATGCTGAACATATAGAGCTTTACAGGAGGAATAGAGACATGGGCAGCTTTATAGTAACGACGGATTCCGGCTGCGATCTGCCGCTGAGCTTTTGCAGCAGCCGTGGCATAATTCCGCTTAAGATGAATTATGCCATCGGAGATAAGAACTATACAGACACGATGGACCCCAAGGATCTTAAATCGTTTTATGACGGAATGAGATCAGGCAACACTCCGAAAACGAGCCAGGTGACGCCGTATCAGTTCACGGAATTTTGGACGCCGCTGCTTGAAAAAAAGCAGCCGATCATTCACATTGCGCTCGGCAGCGGGATCTCCGGCACGTGGGCAAACGCAGTCTCGGCAGCGGATATGCTCATGCAGGAAAACCCCGGCGCGGATATAAGGGTCATCGACTCTACCCTTGCATCGGTAGGTTACGGAATGCTCGCCATTCTTGCCGCCGATCTGCGCGACTGCGGCAGCAGCGCCGACGAGTGCCAGATGCAGCTTGAGAAGGTCAAAAGCAATATAAACACTTACTATACGACCGGCGACCTGACCTACCTTTACCGCAGCGGCAGAGTCAGCCGCACCGGCATGGTCATAGCCCACGCATTGAACATCTGGCCGATACTCAATCTCGACCTTGACGGACATCTTATTGTCCAGGCCAAGGAGCGCGGCAAAAAGAAAACCATCGAGCGTATACACAGGATCATAAGCGAGCTGTGCGTCGATCCCGAGGACCAGACGCTTTACATCTGCCACTCGGACATCGCCGAGGAGGCCGAGCAGTTCGGTGAGGATATCAAAAAGGAATTCGGCTTCCGCGACGTGTTTTACACCTATATCGGAACGACCATCGGCTCAAATTGCGGACCCGGACTTATGGCGGCGTTTTTCGTCGGCAAAAAAAGAACGAACTGAGAGGAAAAGAATATGAACGTTGATTACATTGATTTTAAAACCGTCAGCCTCACAAGCAAGCTTGACACAAGCATAGGCGCCGAGCTTCAGCTGACTCAGACCGGCAAGGTATCCGTAAAGCTCCCCGAAGAGTGGAGCGGCTTCGCGTTTTTGTATCTGAACATAGTCATCCACGACCCTGAGGATAAGTATTTTGTGTTCGATATCACTACCGAGACCGTCATTAAGCTGCCCGACGATGTCAAGGAGTTTTCGGAAGAGGCAATGAATGCCGGCATGGAAATCGCGCAGGATAAGACCTTCGAGGCGATCCGCGGTATTTCCGTCGCAATGGGCATAAACGAGCTTGATCTGAGCGGTAAGTGATATGAAGGAGCCGACGCTTGTTATAATGGCTGCCGGAATGGGCAGCCGCTTCGGCGGACTCAAGCAGATAACCGCCGTCGATGCCGAGGGACACGCGATAATTGACTTTTCGCTTTTCGACGCTTACCGCGCAGGCTTTCGTAAGATCGCGTTCATCATAAAGCGCGAGATAGAGGAGAGCTTCAAGGCCGCCGTCGGCCTCCGCATGGAAAAGTATTTTGACGTGAAATACGTCTATCAGCAGCTCGACAAACTGCCCGAGGGCTACACTGTCCCCGAGGGAAGGGAAAAGCCCTGGGGAACGGGACATGCGGTGCTGTGCTGCCGCAGCGTTGTGGACGGGCCGTTTGCGGTCATCAATGCCGATGACTTTTACGGAGCCGGGGCGTACAAGGCAATGTACGATTTCCTCAGCGGCGACAGGAAGCAGAGCGAGTACGCCATGGTGGGCTATAAGCTGCGCAATACCGTCACCGAAAACGGCTCGGTCGCGCGCGGCGTGTGCGATATCGAAAACGGATATCTTGCCGATATAACCGAGCGCACGCACATCGAAAAGCGCGGCGCGGACGCGGCCTACACGGAGGACGGGCAGACCTTCGTTCCGCTGTCTGGCGACGTGACCGTGTCCATGAACTTCTGGGGCTTTTCGCCCATGATGCTCGAGCAGCTCAATGCGCGCTTCCCGGCGTTTTTGGATAAGAATCTGCCAGTCAATCCGCTCAAATGCGAATATTTCCTGCCCTTTGTCGCAAACGAGCAGTTAAAAGAGGGCCTTGCCACGGTCAAGATACTCGATTGCAGCGAAACGTGGTACGGCATGACCTACCGCGAGGATCTCGATTCTGTAAAATGCGCAATATCCGACATGAAATCGCGCGGCATATACCCCGACAAGCTCTGGAAATGAGAAATCGCCTCAGGTACCTGAACCTGAGGCGATTTTTTTGAAAAAATTTAAGATGAGCGGTCGTCATATTGCTGTTGTTTATTTCCCCCAGTCGCCGGATATGCCGTCGGGGGCTTTGACGCGGCGCTCGTCCTTGACGTGCCCCTCGCGTCCTCGGAAGTCGTGCGGAGCGACGTTTTCGCCCGACGGCAGATCGCCGTGTTTTTTGCTTTTTCTGCTCATAATTATCCTCCCAAAATGCAAAGTATCAGCCCATATATCACGCTGGCGGTGATGCCGTAGACTATAACGGGGCCTGAGATGATGAACATTTTTGCAGCCGTTCCGCTTATGAAGCCCTCTGGTTGTGTCAAGATAGACATACAGTTTTTTTGGAATTTTTTCAGCTGCCTCCAAAGTGGGGGCCGCTTATTGTTTTAGCTTGCCGTTACAAATGCAAACCCGCTCGAAGTACGCATAT